>SDBV01001155.1_pt1 | contig 39381 bp, 61 predicted proteins | sample 2277081 | NCBI WGS metagenome assembly SDBV01 (sample SAMN10402039, study PRJNA504765) | marine sediment metagenome | isolation source: marine sediment core GS10_PC15, 223 cmbsf | place: Arctic Ocean: Southern Knipovich Ridge | collected 2010 | reverse complement strand
TCATCCTGACCACATTTCCTTGAACAATATTTCCTAGTCTTTAATCCAGAATTATAAATACTAAATATTTTTTTACAATATTTACACTTTATCTCTGCTCTCATTTCTTTTGGTATTGGCATACTAACTTATTTCAAATAAAATTGATCCAATTATTCTTACTCTATCCGCTCTCGTTGTTGTTTGTTTTAATTTTTTGAGTAACCTTGAAACCTCAATACATTTTTCATCTCCAATTACAAGTTTAAATGATTTCATTTCTTCTTCCAGCTTTTTTTCTAATTCTGCGAGTTCAATTTTTATGTCTAGTGTTATCATATTAAAGTAAAATTTGTTGTGCTAATCTTTTTTCGGCCAATTTTATATACTCCGGATTCAATTCAATTCCCAGATAATTTCGATCAAGTTGCCGTGCCACCACAGCAGTTGTACCAGATCCCATAAAAATATCCATCACAATTCCATCCTTCGGGCAACCAGCTTTTATTGGAGTTTCAATTAGATCCGGTGGATATACAGCAAAGTGCGCTTCTTTATATGATTTCGTTGCTATCTTCCAAATACAGCGTTTATTTCTCCCTTTACGATTTTTTAATTCTTCTTCAACACCATTATAACCTCTATTTTTTCTTGTTTGACTCATTGTGTTAGCATGCACACCTTTTGGAAGATGTCTTTCCTTTGAATATTTATTTTCATCCACCCCTCTCCTTTCTCTTTTTATTGAATCTAATTTTAATGGCTCATACTGTGTTTCAAAATAATACTTTTTGTTTTTTACAAAGAAAAATATCTTTTCAAAATCTACTGTAAATCTGTCCTTGGCTGATGATGGCATGCAGTTTGGTTTGTGCCAGATAATCTCATTACGAAGTATCCAACCACGATTTATCATTTCTATTGCAAAGCGTGATGGGATTTGTATAAGACTTTTATTTTTAATTCCTTCAACTTTTGAAGATTTTGGTTTACCGGCCGGAGCAGTTTTCTTTGTAGATACTAGAATACAACTATTTTTGCCTCTCTCATAATCTGATGTATTTCCACCAGCATAAGTATCACCCAAATTCACCCAACAAGTACCTGTCTTTTTAAGAACCCTTTTAACTTCATCAAAAATATCACAAAGTTTGGTTATATATTCTTGGAATGTTGGCTCTAATCCTAGCTGTCCTTCTACACCATAATCTCTTAAAGCCCAATATGGCGGTGATGTAATACACATATCTACACTTTCATCCGGCAGCGTTTTAAGGACCCCGAGTGAATCGCCTTGTATTATTTTATTAATACCTTCATGTTATATGTTTTTAAAAGACTATGATCCATGCAATCCGGGCAGCGCACATACAGGCGACCTTCCTCCTCACAGGTATACGCATCCTTGCCACCACAACGCTTGCATTTCAGCGTCCTGCCTATCATCTCTTTGGTTGTATCTCGTCCGCGTTTGCGGGCTATTTTTACTGGGTGCATATAAATTTATTAACAAAATTCACAATCAGTGAATGAATAGCCTTCTATCATAAAATCAGTCACACCGGGATGTTTTTCAGCATGTTTTAATCCACCCTTTTTATCCTTAACCATTTTCCAAAATTCCTTATAAGATACTTTACTGCCGTATTCATTAAAGATATTTTTATCTTTAAGCCATTGCTTCATTTCTTTTATATTGTGATAATATTCTCCACCATTATATTGAAATGAAAACTCCCAACCACAAGAAGACTTACCAAGATGTATTTCTTCATACCTATCGCAATGTCTACATTCATTTTCTCTTGTATAATAATTTGTTCCCATATATATATTTAAGGAATTAAATCAGCTATATTTTCCAAAGGGACTTCTTCTTTTCCATCTAAGGCATTATGGACTTCTTTGTCATATTGTTCAAATCCGGTTCCATTATGCCAGAGTTTAATTCGGCCTGTATCTCCTGTGCGGCGGTTAGCTTCTAAAGAAAGATATGCTTTGCGGGTGTAGACAACAGAGTCTAGCTCTTCTTGGTGGGTTCCTTTTTTTGGCTTAGAACGGATGCGCCACATAATCATTGTGAAGTCTGATTCTTGAGCTATGAATGATGAATCGCGAATTGAGTTTATATCTGGAGTTTTGTCTATATCAATTTTCTTTGTATGCGCTATTAGCATTATTGGTATTTTAAGTTCAACAGCCATCTTTTTTATTTCACGAACTATTGCTCCAATTAAGAATGAAACATTTGTGTTGTAGTCTTTAAGCGGGAGTAGAAAATGTAAGTGATCTATTATTACAAATTCAATATTATTATTATCCATGTTATGTTTTATAATTTCACGCAACCATTCTATCTGAAGTTCACCTCCACTGCGATAATAATCAATTGGATAGAAAATAGGTTGATGGCTTGGTGAATTATTATCTGCCTGATAGTCTTTATCCATCAACATAAATTTCCGCGTAAGCTCCTGCCATGACATCTCCATGGTAAGCCATAAAGTGCTCTTGTTTTTTTTCCCCATGTTCCAGCTAATAGTTTGTGCTAGAGTAGACTTTCCTTGTTTAGTGGGCGCAGATAAAATACAAAGCTCACCTCTCTTAAAACCCCCATCCAAAAGATTATCTAACAATGAAATACCTGTTGGAATTGGTTTGTTTAAAAGATTATCTACCTTATCAAGCTCTTTAAGTTTAGAAACATGTGTACGATATTCAGGAGATAAAATTTGTTCAGCTTTTATATCTAAATTAATCATATAAATCTGGGTTAACTTTATTTTCTTTTTTAATCCACTTTTCAATTAATGGCAGATCCTTATGCAGCGTGTGTGGAGTAAATGACAATTCTTTTTCTTTAAAGTACTCGGTTGCTCTCTCAATAAAAGCTAGAGTCTTTTTTGCATCCTTACCAAAATTGCGATATATTGCTCCGAGTGGTTTTGACCATGGACTAGCATCAAAGGTTTCGCTTAATTCAACCTCCGCGCATTCTGCAAACTTGCGGACCAAGACGGCCATGACTTTACGTCCGTACGGATTCTTGGATTTGGTTGGAGCATCCAATGGCTCGTATGTTAATTCTTCCATAGAATAAGTCTCTTTACCAAGTTTTATGCTTGGAGTGGCTTTAGCCACAGTATTTCTTTTGTTTTTCTTTGTTTCTTTTGTTACTGCCTGTTTGGGCAGTAGTTTTACTGCCTGTTTGGGCAGTAGTTTCATCCCATTTGGGCAGTACCTGTTTAGGCACTGCTTGTTTAGGCAGTACCTGTTTAGGTACTGGTTTCTATCAATTTTTATGATCTCTTTTTCTTCTAATTTTTTTAATACTTTTGCGACATGACATGTTTCTATTCCTGTCATTTCTTTAAACTGTGTCAGTGAAATATTGTCTTTTTTCTTGTTAAAGCCGTATGTCTTTCTAATAATAACCCACAATATCTGCCATTCTCTACCTGATAAACAAATTTGGCTAAAAGCTTCAATCAATTCATTTGCTAATTTTGTGTATCCGTTTTCAAGTTGTATGGCCATAAAAAAATCACCTTACTAAGAGACAAGAGTGTTTACCTTGCGGTATTCACCTGCTTGTCGCTTAATAAAGTGACTTGGTTTTTCATTTTTTACCGACAAGCTATCTCTTAGACTCTCATGAGCATGTGTATAATAGCACATTTTCAATCAGCGTGCAAAGTTCACCTGTGGACAAGTCGGAACCAGTATCACCGTGGTACTTTGCACTTTACATAGTATAATGCCTGATAATTTTGTTATTATACACTAAATTGTAAATTAGTTAAATGCTCCGTATTTCTTTTTGCAAAGCATTATTACTTCCTCGACGAGATCGCGGAATAAAACCGCCTTTTTATAATCTCTATATTCCGGTGTTATTTTTGCGCGTTCTTCCGCTTCTGCACGCGAGCATCCGTATGAATCCATAAAATTGATTATCTTGGCTCTAAATAATTGATCCTTCCAAACTCGATATAGATCCAATTGGTACTGTAATTGCGCCAACTCAAATCCCCATTGCATGTAGATATCCATATTCGCACCCATAGCCTGATTTTTGGCCTCTGCGAAGATGTTTTGGGCTTTTTGATAGTCTATCTCCCTTTGCTTCTCCCATTGCTCTAAGGCCTGTTTTTTGCCCTCTGTGAGGTTCATGAGATCAGACACGCCTGGCAAAACCATTACTTCTTTTTCTTTTAGATTATAGGTGCTGATTCTCTTTTGCAGTTTAGCGCGTTCTTCTTTTAATCCTGCCAAAAATTCATCCACTTCTTCCAGGGTTTTTTTTGTAATTTTTTCTATAGCATACTTATCAATTAGCTTTTCAATTGTTCCTGAAAAGTATGCTTTGCGGAGTTCTTTTTTTTGTTTGTTTGATAGCATACTAAATTTCTTTAAGTAAATTATCTATGCTCGCTTTTATTTCATAACAAGCACCATCAATGGTCTTTGTTAGGGTTTCAATTATCACTTCTAATTCTCCTATTTTTTCGTCTGCTTCACCACAATCAGTCATTAAGTCATTATTTATGCTCTCTAAATCTTTGACTTGATCTTCAAGCGGTGCTGTTTTGTCTATAAGCATATTTATTTCTCTAACATTGATTTAGCTTTTTTTATTACTTCTTCTTCAGTTTTAAATATTAAGCCTCTTTTATACATCAACTCTTCAAATTTACAATTTGTCCAATTGCCCATAAAACAAAAATTATCTTTTGTAAAATCTACTCTGAAATAACTGTCATTAAATTCAGGCTTCCAATCAGGCTCATCTAGTTTCCAGTCATCTTCTTCCATCCTTTCTTTGGTTGTCCAATAAACATTGTAATTACCAAACTCGCTTTTCATTGTATATATAATTTTCTTACCAAGAATTTGGATAACCTCTCTTCCAATATTGCCTTGACATTTTATTGTATCTCCTATTTTAATTTCTCTCATATATTTTTCAGGGGGGAGGAACCACCTCCCCGATTAATAATTAATTAAGATTGAGTGGTAGTAACTCAACTCTGTATTTTTCAATTTTGTTTTTTATTCTGTTCAATTTTTCAATCAAATCATCATCCACTGCGAATGTGATAGCTGGTATCTTACCGGTCCAGTCAATCTTCACTGCGGTTGCTGTAAAATCTATATCAAGATATTCATCTTTTTCTTTTTTAATCCTGTCTTTTATTTTGTTGATTTCTTTTTTGTGGAATTGTATGCTTTTGATATCAGCACCAAGTAATGAGCCATTTCCTTCATCTTCTAAATCCTTTATATCCCTCTCCATGTCTTTGATTTGGTTTTCAAGCGGCTCTGGATCGTATGAAAACTTGGCTGAATAATTGATGAATGCTTCATTTAATTCTTCATGAATTCCTAACACTATTGTCCAGACTAATGAGCCTGTTTTCCAATTGATTTGTTTTAGCACAAATCCTGCTATGATTCTCTCTGCTTTGGCTTTTGCCATAGTAATAAACTTATTGAATAAATCCTCCTTTAATAATCGTCATAATAACTACAATCTTCTGGTTCAGATTTTTTCTCTTCGCACTTTTTGATGAAATTTTTTATAACCCAGACTATATAAAATGCGAATAATGTTGATAGTAACCAGTACATAATATTTATTTATTTTTTCTACGTTTTTCCCACATTTCTTTTGATATTTTGCTTGTTTGTTTTCTCCTTTTCTCAGTATAATCAAGTTTCACATGGCATGATCGACATAGTGGCAAATAATCTCTTATATCATCCGTATAATTGCCTGTCACATTTGCCCAATCGTTCGCTTGATTTGGGCATTTAGCACATTTTCTATCTTTAGCTTTTCCATGTTTTCTTGACAACCTTTTATGGAGCGTTAATTTGTTGGGTTTTTTTTCCCATCTCCAATGTTTTTTGCCTTTAGGCAATGAAGCGATTCTTTTTGTATTATCTCTCTCTAATGCTAACCGCCTCATTTTTTGTTTTGTTTTTTTAGAATGTTTTTGTCTTTTTTGCATATACTAGACATTCTAACATATCCTAAGATGTCTGTCAAAAAGGTATGTCCTCTACTCTCACTTGTCCTTCTTCTGCTGGCGGAGGTGGCACGCTTGGATCTCTGCCTGTTTGTACGGCCACATTTTGCTGCACTGGATCTTTACCTTTTGCTAAAAAGTCCTTAAGCAATCCAAATTCTCTAATGCCTGTATTTTCTGCTTCTGTTAACGGAGTATTTACGCGAGCCGGTAAGACAGTATATTTTGTATCAAATTGGCCAGCGCCTTCTCTTTGAACGTTAACATCGTATGGTGGCAAATCTGTAAAAGCATACTCTTTATTTTTTGCAAATGCTTTTAATTGTTTCATCACTTGCTTGCCAAAGTCTGCTACTCTGATTTTGTTATCTCTGCGATCAATCACTAGGCAAGTGTATTTTAATGATTGATCCCCGCTTGGAAATGTAATTGTCCGCGCAATGAAACCACTTACAATTCGGCAATAATTATCGCCTTGTTCTGGTGTGAAGAAGATTGAGTCGTCCTTCACCTCTACGTCGTGTATGTTTTCCATAGTTTTAAATAATTAATTAATTATTCTCTTTATCATCATTACATGGTGTATGTATACTATTTATTCCGTCAAAAATAACACTCTTGAAATTATTTGCCAAATTTCTTTCAAGATTTTGCTCCTCAAAATAATTTGCTAGTGATTGACCAGTGCCACAATTTATCATATGCCAGAATAAATCTGCTTCTTCTTTTGTTTCCAAAGTCAAAGTTAATGATTTGAAAACGGCTTTTTCTTTTTGTTCTATTTTTACCATAATATTAAAGATTAAACACCTCAGGGAATGTTTCCTCTGATGGCTTAGCGTTTGGATTTAATGTTTGAAACATCTTCAACGTGATATCCCATTGTTCTTTGTACTTTGTTCTGTCTTCATCTTTTAGAACAGTAAAAGTGTACTTCTTTTTTGTTGTGTTGCCTAGCTGTAAAATAGCTACCTTATCTATACCACCAACTGATTCTGCGTATGTTGTCACTTGCACCTTGTGTTTAACACTAATACTTTTGCTACTCTTCCAATCAATCAAAAACTTTTCTTCGCCTATCATACATGTAAAATCTACTGTCCCGGCAAAACCTTTTCCCCATGTAATAAATTCTGTCTGCAATGTTTTTGGTTTGAATTCAGCATGCCAATCTAAAAATGCTTTTAGGCAGCGCTTTACTTTTAGGCATCGTTTTGATTTGAACCTCTCCTCTATTTCTTTGGCTTCTACTTTTTCGCCTTTTAGTATTCGTTCAATTGCATCATGAACGTATGACCCGTCTTCTGATGCTTCATCTACAATTTCATCTGCTCTTTTATTGCCAACATCTCCGCGCCAGTGTGTCAGTCCCCAGTCGCTTGGATATGAACATCCCAAAACATGAGTTACTGATGGAGCGTATTCTACTTTGTCGCCCACTATTTTTTGATAGAAACGCTCATCAAATTCGTAGCTATTTATTTGTTTTATTTCTGACATATTTTATTCATCTTATTGATTTCCTTTTTTGTTACTTCATAGATTCGGTTTCCATTTTTGTCTATTCCTGTGCGCTCACAGCCAAAATCTCTCAATCTTTTCCTAATTGCTCCAAGATCTTTTAGTGGTTCGCCATTCCGCGCCAGTAATAGTTGTTCTTGCCACAACCTATGTAGTGAATATTTTTCTACCATATTTAAATATTTATTTTCTTTTTTTAAAGCCATCGACCTTTATTATTAACTTCAGGGCGCAGACCGTATCAATGAGGCATAGATCACAAATGTTAGCTACTTGTTAAACTCTCATCTGTAATTTTTTGCTCTAAATAATCGTGCCTGCGCTCTGCGGTCAATCTTCTTGATCACATTCGCATTCACTTTGTAATAATTGACAGAGTTCACAATACCATCTGTCATCTAGATCTGTTTTTTCATTTTCTCTATCTTGTTCATGTTCGTTATACATATTATTTAAAAGCTAAATAACCACAATCGGTACACATTCCGTGTTCATTGAATTCTTCCTCTGTTAAAATTTCACCACATTCACAAGTTGGGGGTTCTTTTTTTGGATTTGGATGTGACATATATTTTTATTTAATTGTATTAGTTGCTATTTCGCCTCTATAAATAAATCCAGTTGTTCCTTTTTTTACTTTACCAAATATTTTACCCCAAGTTTGATTAAACTCTTGCGCCATTTTTTCAGAAAAGACATACTTTCTTTCTGGCTTATCTTTCCAATTTCTCCAAGTATTACCTGTACAGCTAGAAAAACCAATCCCATTATATCTTGTTAAAATTTGCATATATTTATTGATCTAATTGCGCTATCTCTATCACTTGGTCAAGAGAATGAGCTTGGTAAATATTTTCGTTTGTTCTCAAGTAGTAGAATCCTTCGTATTGCATAACCGACCAGTCGTCATAATTAACATCAAAATGGCTTACGTCTGTGTTTGGGCTGTATGAATACATGTTTTCTCTATATTCTGCGCCCACTATCATTCCTTTAGTTATTATGATTGATAAAAACGAAAGTCCTATTCCTATTATTACTGCAGCTAGATTTTTATAATCTGGTTTTGGCAAATCGCCATACCTTGTTGTGACTGTCATATATATTATGTTAAAATTTAATTCACTATATTCTGAAGAGCTATCCAATAGATTAAGGGAATCGAACCCAACGCCATGCCTAGGATTGACAGCCATCTCTTCAGAATGTAATGAACTAATTTAGAGTGACCGGCTCTCGCGTAAGTTCTACCTCCCCTGAGGGGTGTCTCGCACAGAGCCAGCCGTTTCTTTATCTTTTTTATTTTACCATAAAAGGGCAAGGGTGGTCAAGGGTGAACTGTGGATAACTTGTGGACTGTATGTATAACAAAAAACCCGCCAATTAAGCGGGCTTCTGCATCTATATATAGACTACCACCAAAAACGTTTTTAGGCGATTCAAGCAGTTAATTCTTAAGATCGTATTTAATGTATCCGGACGACAATTTCTGCAACCCCATCAATGCACCTGTTATCATTGCTACTGATAATACTATAACATATTTTTTCGGATCACTCAAATCTACTGGTACAGCAACAAACGCTGCTAAGGCTCCTATTGCTGCTGCTTTTGCAGCGCGGTATAATGATTTTTTTATTGTTGTACTGCTAAGCAGTTTTATTTTTTTTATTATTTTTTTTATTTTTTCCATAATGTTATTTTAAATAAATTAATTCTTGTTTTTGTTTTTCCTCGCCATACTGAAAATATCTGCGGGCGTATAAAGTCCCTCTCTGATAAATTGTTCCGTCAGTCATATATGGTAACGGATCGACATATCCGTTATACCCGTTTTTGTAATCTGGCTGATAAACACTCCCATCAAGTTTCCAATGTGGTCGCACTCCAAAATGAATATGTGGTCCAGTTGTATATTTTCCTGTATTTCCTGTGTAACCAACAATCACTCCATCTCTTCTTATTTTTTGGCCAGTTTCTACTTTCAAACTATTCAAATGATAAGACAACGTTTCAATTTTTGCCTTACGACCTTGTATCAAAACTTCATCACTTAAAAGTCTCACATATCTACCTTTGCCGCTATCCTCCCCAGCTTTGAGAACTATTCCGCCATGGGTGGCTTGAACTGGAATTATTCCGCGTTTTCGCTCTTCAGATATTCTTTTTTTTGCAACAAACCCGAGCACATTATGATATATAAATCTTAGCGCTCCCATTGTTTGTAAATCCCAAGCACTGTGTCCTTGTGGACCATAGAACAATTGATTTTTGTTGGCCGCAAATAATTGATTCACAATTACTGTGGTGCGATTATTTTTATACTTCTTCAAAATTGGTGAGCGAAGCATTGGATATTCATTGTAGTATTTCATAGTTGACTTATTATACTATATTTGTTACAATGCAGATACACATTGTTGTATTTAAATTATAATGTCAATCCTCCTATAATTGTGGTAGAGCCTATAAAGTTCTACCACTTACAACAGGATTCTTCGTATACGCGGTTAAAACCCAGCGTTTTTCTTTTCCTAAAAAATCAAGTGAAACTATAGCTCTTCCATTATCTACTTCTAAAAATTTACGAGTTTTACCTCCTCCAACAACCTTTCCTTCTGCTAGTAACTTTCCTAAATTTGGTAAAACTTCTGGGTGTTCGCTTTCTATTTTAGCTAATCCAAATCCATTCTTCCCCGACTTACCAAATACCAAATCTAGTTTTCCTAATTCTGGATGTTCAATAATTCCTTTCAATTCCCCCTTCTTATCTTTTAAAATTTTAGCAACAGATTCATTGAATGTTTTTTTATCAAAAGTGGCCGCTTGGAAAAATTGATTTTTTTCAAATTCACTCATTCCACTCTCTGCTTTTTTAAATGTTTCATTTTGTTTTAATTGTTCTTTGTTTTTTTTTGTTCCTAAGGCAGTTTTTTGTGATGCTGCACTAGCGCCTTTTGGGAGTGGTGCTTGAGGTTCAATTTCAGTGAATGGTGTGATTATTGTTTCTTGTCTGCCGAGACCAGCTTTTTCTGGGAGTAATTTCTGGCCGGGTCTTGCTCCTACTTCTCCGCGTGGTACTACTGGCACTCCTAATCCAGATCCAGTTTGCCTTGCGGCCGGTAATGGAATTGTTCCCGCCTGAGCCCCCGCTCCAGCTGCTGGCAATGCCAATGGTAAATCTGGATGGAGTTTATTTCTTACTAACCATTTCACAGCTTCTTGATGCACTTTTGGATTTTCAACTCTTAACTGAGATAATATTCGGCGCTTTAATGGTGTTGCAATTGCATTGCTTATCAAAAGATTTGCCAAAGCATCTCCACCAAGTGCGCCTAATATTTTTCCAAGTGGACTTGAACCAAATGTCGATCCTATTGCAATGAATGTAAGCTTTGTTAACCTGCCACCTTTTACAGTTCGTCCATTAAGTGATTCTAAAAATTTTGCTGCTTCTAGTCTATCACCAATTACCCTATTTAATTGTGCCACATGTTCTGCTCCGTTGGCAAGTGCAATATCTTCTATGGTTTTCTGTGCAGATTTTGCAATCATGTAATTTGCATTTCCTATCAGCGGTCTGTTAACATCAAATTTTACCCCTTTCCATCTGGCCGCTTTTATTTCATTGATTACTGATAAATGAACGAGGTCGCCAAACTCTTCGCGCATATCAGTAAATTCTTGTCTGATTTCTTTTTCTAATCCTTTGGCTTTTCCTGATGCAATATTTTCACGAGTGCGAGCTTTTCTTACAACAGCTTCTTCTAATTCAATTAAACTAACAGGACCTGATTTATTTCCTACTTCTCGAACAACTTCTTTATTTATTCTGTGTAATGGTGTTATCTTTTGTCTGAAATCAGCCGCCTGATCAAATGTATCTAATTTTGATCCTTTTTGATTTGGAATAACTCCATTTTCGGCTAATGTTCGGGCGGGATCAGTTCCTTCAGTTCCTGCTCTATTTTTATATTCAGTTTTTGCTTTTGCTCTATCAAGTTTATTTTTCAAACCCTGTGAATTTGTGGCCACCTCTATATAGGTATTCTCCAAATCGTCCACAGCGCCTTTTAAGCGCTCAACTCGTGCTTTTCGCACTGGAGCCCCAAATTGAGCCGCAAAGCCCCCTAATACGCCCCCAAAGGCCAGCACAGCAGGGTTTGTGGCAAAGTCAAAGGCTGAACCTGCTACTTTTGATAATGTAGGATCTGGTTGCTGCAGTGCTTCGGCTGCTCCAAATGGCGCGGCAAATCCGCCGGTCGTTATTGCTCCTTTAACCGCACCCACTGTTCGCGGTGCGATCTGTTCAGCCCTGCCAAGCGTACTTACCACTTTTTGCACTGCAGGGATTTTTGCTGCGGCTGCTCCTGCTCCTTCTATAGCTTTTGCTCCAAATCCCAATCCTTTTGAAAATGGTGCAGTTTCTAATGCTGCGGTTGCAGCTTCACCGGCAATCTGCGTTGGTGTAGCTTTTGATGGTTCTGTGATTATATCTTCTAATGTTACTGTGGCTCCCTGTTGTTGAAGTGATTTTAATAAACGTGTCGAACCTTCCACATCACCTTGTGAGCGTAACTCACGCGCACGTTGTAAAGCCCTTGTTTGTATTTCATCTAATCCTTCCACTGATTCTTGTAATTCTCGGCCAGGCCTACCAAAAGCTGTGGCAACATCTGCGCCGCGCAAAATTGTACCACCAACTAATTTTCCAACACCTGAAAAGAATCTACTGGCCGGTCCAAGTATGGGATTTTCAAGACCTTCAGGTGCTTGAGGTACTTGAGGTTCAATTTCTTTTGTAATTAATTTTTGTAATTCAGGATTTCGATCAACTAAACGCTGCCCTATTTCAGCATCATTAAATTGACCCAGTTTATCTGGGTTACGCTGTTTAGCGCGTTGCCCAATTTGTTCTATTGTAAATGTTTGTGCCATAAAATTAAGCAAATTCACCTATTGAAAAATGTCCTTTATCATCTTGCAGATTATTCTTAAAACCAAATTGTCTTAAAAACTTCTCCGCTTCCTTCCAGTTGGTTACATCTATAGCGAGTCCTTTCTCATGGAATGATGTCCCCGGGGGAGCGACTCTAGCACCTTGTGATGATAATTTATTAAATAATTGTTGTTGCTGTTCTCTGGTTCTGAATGATTGATTTACTTTTATATGTTGGCCAGTTGCCTTGAAAAAAGCTGCATCAGCTTTTTCTAATCTAGTTAAAGTATCTTCTTGCGCTTTCACATTACTAGTTCCGACTTTTGCTGTCTTTATGTTTTTTAACGAGGTTTGCTCCTCGCTATTAAAACCTAGGTTATCCAATACCTGATCTAGTTCATCTCCCCCTCCCTCTCGATCTTCTTTTAATGCAGTATTCCAACGGCCAATACTTTCTTTTATCTTGTTTAGATTTGATAATAATTCCTCATCACTCTGTCCGATATTAAGTGATCCTAATACTGCTTGTAAGAATGCTATTTCACGTTCTGACACCTGCCCTAAAGCCCCACCAGTTTTTGATGCAGCTCTCATTGCGTTCAATTCGTTAAAACCAATATTTGCTCTGATTGTTTCCAGTTTTTGATTGAAATCAAACGAATCTGTGCCGGGAATTTTTGATGCCGCTGCTCTTCCAAACGGACCTGTTATTCCTGATACTTCTGGGAACAATGCAATGGCATCATCAATCGTTGATATTGTTCGCGCGGCAACTTGCGCACTATATCCTATTTCATCATTTCCTTGAAGTTCTCCCTCGAGTTTTTGAATTTTGAGCTCTTTTTCTCGTTGAACAAGAGGATCCTCTGGAGTTTCTGGTACTCCTGCTATTAAATTCCCGAATGCATCAAATCTTTGTTGACCTGGCGCGAGAGTGAATTGATCTGCCTCCTCTGCTGTTCCTCTTGCTATAATTTCAAATGTTCCATCTGGTTGTACGCGCACGAGGTTACCGCCAAATTCTCTAATCTCACCTTCTTTAGCTGCCTGTTCAGCAGCAAAGCGTTTATCTGCTCGTTGAAGTGCAAATTTTGAAGCTGCCTGTGATGATACGCGTTTAGCCTGTAATCTAGCCAGTTTACTTCCTAGAGGTTCTGCCAAATCCAATGCGCGCTGTTCTACCAATTCTAATTGCCCTACCAATGCTTCAAGTGGGATTGCTTGGCCTCTTATTTTTGTGAAACCTTTTTTTGTTGATTCAATCAATCTATCAAGATCTGCTTGTGATGATAACTCTTCAGGTGAAATTAATGCTGATTGTTGGAGTGCTTTTTCAGCAACAGATACAGCTTCCTGTGCTGCTGATGGTAACGGTGGAAGTGGCGGAGCTGGAGGTGGTGCCTCTGGGGTTGGCACTTCTGGGGTTGTAGGTATTTCTGGCGCGGCAGGCGATACAGCTTGTGCTTGTTGTTGTGCAAATTGGCGACTCCTTTCAATATCTTGCGAAGGATCAAATCCGCCAGTTGGAGCTATCATTTGTGGGGTCACAGGAGGAGTGAATGGCGCTTGTGGTGTTGGAGGTTGTATTGTTGGTCCAGTTAATTGTGGCGTTTGTTGCTGTGGCAGAAAAAATTGAGGAGTTGATGTCCGAGTGTCTGCTGGTAATGGTGGAGCAAATTGTTGCCCACCTTGCCCAGCCTCTTGTAATCTCCTAGCTGTATCGAAACCTTGTAAGGTTGAAACGCCGGGGATTGTTGGAGGTAAAAATTTTGAAGCAGGAGCTAGTTTATTAAAAAGATCTCTACCAAAACCAAACACCCTGCCAAGTGTTGTATCTTGGAATTTCTTTTTTTTGATTACTGGTTCTGTGGGAATTGTGAAATTTGGGGGCATATTTTTATTATTAATAAGTTACTTCTACAACGACAAGTAGTCCGAAAAAATTTGTAATTGTTCCATCTGTTTTTAAACCAATTCTATCTCCTCTTGCTAATTGTAAACTAGTTAGTGTGGTCGTAAGAGCTGGTGTGACAACTGTATTAGATGCCCCTGTCATATCTATTGTACTTGCAAGCATTGCCGTTCCTGCGAAAGGACCCTGTGTCCCTGTTAATTTTTCAAAATCCATCGTACCAGAAACAGCTGAAAATCCTTCATGTGATTCTCTTATTTCTGAAACAACACAGGCAAACGGAGCTATCCAGAACACACCATGATTGCCTTTATCTCCAGCACTATCTCCAGGGAGCGTATGTTTGATATATGTTTTTTTATTTCTTAAAAAGAAAAAATCAAAATTCAAATCCTGATAGAATGGTACATCTACTGGTCTTTCTGGCTCCGGTAGGAATTCTTGGTTAAATTTTTTAGGTTTTGTTACCATATTAATCGTCTAATGTATTTATTATTACTACTATTGGTAGTAAAACTGATCGCAAAGCACTCCCTCCAAATTCTAATTCTAAAAATAAATCAAATTCTCCTGACACACCTGTTGAGATACCAGCCAATTCTTGTTTCTTATAAATTATTGCTCTTTTACCTGAATAGTTTGTATTATTTATTGTGGATAGTGTAAATATTGTTGTTCCATTATCCACATGAATTTTTGGCACAATTGATACATTTGCTGCCACTATATCACTCAAAAATATTCTCACTTCTTCCACATTAAATTTTTGGCCTATTGGCCACATATCTGTTCTGAATTCACTGTCTATACTTACACCATCATATTTTTCTAATCTTGTTTCTGTGTCATCCCTACTTCCTATTATAACACGCGGAGTGGTGGCACTTGCTTGTTGTGCATATTTTACTGCTGTTACAAATGGATCTGCTCCTGCCACTCCTGATTTTGCTACATTATGAACTGCTCTTTTTGGAAGTTTTTGATTTTTATGCCCCATTGAAAAAACACTTGCTGATGTATTTGGAAATGTGGTTGTCCCTCCCCACGCTATTCGATTTCCATAATAATCTACCGCTCCTGCTGGAGGGGCGTACCCTTCATTCATCCATGCTACCTGATCAAATGAAAAGCCTCCAATGTATTCTAATAATGATATGCCGTTGTTTGAATTTCCTGCAAAAGCGTATAATTGTCCGTTTTTATTTAATAATGAACTCACAATTGTTTCTTGAATTGGTACTTGCCTATAAAATGTGTCAGCTTTTTTATCCCAGAAAAATAAAGCCGAATTCCCTTGTCTCAATGTGGTATCTGACGTTTGTACTGCGGCTATTACTAAGTCATCTCCATAGCTTTCTATGTCCATTGGTCTGTACCCAAAAGGCAAATCTAGGGCATTATAAGTTGAGCCGTCATTGCTTAAACCCTCATCAGACCCGTCTGAGATTGTTTTAATATAATGGATCAATCCTTTTCCTGCTGTAGCGGCCGTCCCCGCTGCGTTATCAAAATCTCCAAAATAAAGTTTATTGTCTGTGTGTAAATGCAACGGATGATTTGGATAATTCACATCACCATTTATTGCTGGATATGATGCTGAATTATCTTTTAAAGCTGTCTGGCTCCCCAGTGTGGCTCCTGTCCAGACTGTATTTACCAATGCTGGCGAATTATCCAACGGTCCGTACCTTGATACATCTGTTGGTGTGGTGAAATAAATATAATTATTGTAGTATGCCGCTCCATTTCCTGCCCCTGATGTTGGCGTTCCTACCACCGCTTCACTTGCTGCTGATAATGCTGATGAGTAGCTTAAAACTTCTCCATCATCTGCATATACATACAAGTTTGCATCTATCGGATTTGTTATTAACCACATTGGCGCGCCCGATAAATCTGTGTCTGAAAATTCTCCGTATGCTGATGGGGTCACTACTCCACCTGCCAATATATTTGACGCTCCCGTCCCTAATGGATGGTCGGGATCTATTCCAAGCGACCCTAAATATTGCCCTTTCCCCCCAAGGTACTGCGTGGCCTTCCATCCGCCACTTATTGATTCCACTTTTAATTCTTGGAGTGCCATATTATAAACTCACTAATAAATTTGGATTGATTAATTCTTCTTGATCTTCATCCCCCACTGACATATCGTTTGATCTATTACCATGGTCTTTTTTTAATTTTTCTAAACCATTATTATATAACCCTTCATATTTTGCCGATCTTGAAAGATCCCTTGTTGACCAATATATTTCTACTGCCTTATATATTGGTAAATTGTGATATTCTTCAGGAAGCAAAGACATCTGCCCTATTATGTATGCAGCTGATGCTCCTGTAACTAGAGAAGTACCTTCATAATTTTTTTCTAAATTAATTACCGTATCAGAGGTTCTTGATGCTATCTCATACCAAACATGATCACCGCTTGCTGCAGCCACATTACTTCTAGTGACGCGCATCCATCTACCCACCATTGGTGTAGTCCAGACTGTGCTTGCTCCTGTCACCTCTGCTGAATCATTGGTTATTATATCTACTGTTCCTGTTGTGTAATCTGCTATATTTAAGTCTTCATTTTTTAATAAATAATCGTATGTAATTGTATTTGATGATGTAGCTGGTGTTGGCCAGTAATGAATTTGCTTTGCAAATAAAAAGTAAAATCTAGGAATATCAGATGTGAATGTTGTTACATTCAAATTATCCCAACGTCTTCTATCAGAAACTTGACGAATTGGCCAGACTGAACTACCTTGAGTTATTGTCACCGAATCCATTTTTAAAAATTGTGCTGGTAAATCATAGGCTTGCTGATCACCTACTGTTACATCAGTGCTTGTTTTTTCAAGAAAATCCCAGTCATTTGGTTCAGCTATAATATCTTTGATTGAATCATTAATAAGTTCGTCCCCAAGCGTAAGATTATCTGAAGTTGTGTCTAGTGTTAATTTTCCGTAAAAGTTACGAGAACCGGTATATGATTTCATAGTATTATCGTTTACAATTTTGAATTATTCCCTCTACTCTGCCAAACAATTTAGCATTATTATCTAAAACATCTGTCAGTCTTTTAGAATGTTCATTTGATATTTCCTGTTGAGTTGCTAATCGATTTAAACTTTTATCGATATGCCCGAGATGATTGTTTAGTGTTTTATTATAAGCCTTGTCTTTCAAAAAATTTAATATCACAACCAAAACCAAAACACCTAATCCACCTCCGTCTATAATTGTTTTTAGATCTAAACTTTCCATAAAATTATGCTACGGTTGTACCAACTTCTTGAATTATTGCCCATGTACTAGAATTAACACACTGCAACACTACTAAATCACCTGTATCTCCTAATGTAACAGTTGTGTTGCTTAAATCAGCACTTCCATTAGAAATTGTATCTGAACCTGCTCTTGTGACAACAGCATTGTTTGTACCGGTTCCATCAGTAATATAAACTGTAACTAACATCCCTTCATTTCCAGAACAAGCAGGAAGTGTGATTGTATTGTCTGAAGAAGAACCTAAGGTAACTGATACAACACTGTCATTTTCATCAAGAACAAGATTTGTATCAGCTGCAAGTGTTTGATGATTAGCTTGAATTCCTCCGCCAAATAATCTACCACCAGCACTCATATCTATATCAGTTTGAAATGTTGGCTCTGCCCCCGCACCATTGCTTGTAAGAACCTGCCCTGCCGTTCCTGCGGCCACAGTTGCTGGAACACCAGATGAATCCCAAGTAATAAGTTCACCATCAGTTCCGTCTGCCAATTCCGAAACGGCCACATCCGCTGCAGAAGTTAATAATCTATGAGTAGTAGGATCAGCATATAATGTGACTGGTGTTGACCCGTCAGCATTTGATACCGCTAATAAAGTTACTATTGAATTGTCATCTCGTTTTGCGTTGGCCATATTTTTAATTTAAAAATTGAACTTTTGTTATGGTTTGTTGATTTCCTTCAAAATCTACTATCTTAGAATTTTTTAATTTACTCAATGGGTTCTTTTTGCTTCTAAAATTAGTGGTTTTGAATGGAAGTCTGACTTTTGCTTTAGGGTCTTTATCTATTGCTGAAAAAATTTGATCTTGCCAGTTTGGATTTTTAGTTGTGAATCCTTTAATTAGAGGCATATTAAAGTTTGTGAATACTGAAATCTTGATCTCCTATTGTTACATTATTGGTATTATCTTCATTTAAAATCCCTATCCAAATAACATCAGTCGCCGCTATACTAATAATCCTACCATTAGAAAAATTAAAAGCACCTCTATCATTTGCATTTGCAAATTTACGGTCACGTTTTGTTTCAAGACCTGCATTTTTAAATACTCCAAACTGACAAGTGGCTGCGTTAGTAGCAATAAATCCACTAGCACTGCATTGAACAATATAAGTCCCTGCTGCATCTGCTCCAGCCACTAATTGGTCGCCTCTGGTAACAAATCCCTCTGTGGTAGGGTCATCATCAAATGCTACATCAAGAGTAAAATCTGTTGCGCTATCTACTGCCGTTACCTCATGGGCTGTAGAAGTGGTTGAATTATAACTTACAGTAGAACATCCTGATATTGTCACATAATCACCTACAGAAAGATTGTGTGTTACCACTGTAATTCGTGTTTTAGAACCTGCATTGGCAGTGGCAAATGTTGCTCCTGTTAAATCAGTTCTAACTCCTGCGCTGAATGTCCAATTACTTGAAAGTGTACCCGCTCCACCATCAATATAACCATGCCACACAAGCGCGGTATCAATAACTGTTGCGCCTCCACTGGTTTTGAAAAAAGAGCCAAATTCAGAAGTAATATCAACTCCTACAAGTTGATTATTTGTATCGACGAGTGCGTAGCCTTTATTTGCCATAAATTTATATTTAAGATTAAATTACTGTCCTAGATTCCTCTAACCATACTTGACCACCTGCTGTCGTTTCGACTAATTCTAAAATAATACTACTTTCTGCTGTCATTGCGAAATCTGCTGACCCTGCTAATCTTATCGTAACATTAGTGCTAGCTGTTGCCGTGCCATGATCTATTGTTACACTTTCATTTGCTACAAGTTTTATTCTAGAACCATTTTGCCACCCTAAATTAGATATCAAATCAACTTTTGTCGTGCCGGTAAGTTCAAATGTATTTCCGTCAGCTGGTAGTGTTAGATTGGTTGCGCTCGCGACATCAGTTCCTTGTTTTCCAAGTAATCTTCCTGTTAAAGTTAATTTACCATCGCTTCCTAAATTCATTATAGAATTAAATCCACCATCGTTTATGTTTTCAAAGAAATGTAAAGCCCCAGTAGGGTTAGCTGTTCCTTCAATCGGTATAACTTGAAGTCCGAATTGAACCTCTTGAGTTTCAGCCGTAGCATCGGTCTTCCAGCCCTGACCCTCGAAAACGTGCATTGGACTATACTGTTGCGCTCCGGCAGCTGCGGCAGTGGTATTATTCATCAAATAACCAAGTGCAGAATCTGTTGAAACTGCACCAATTGCATTGCGAGTTTGAAATATATTTAACCAACCTCTTACAGTTGACCCTAAGTCCTTTAAACTCTCCGCACTTGGAACTACAGGCGTAGACATTGTTAAAGCTGAAGTACTTTGTGAAAATCTTAGTATACCATTTGTTGTAATTGCCACTGTATTTGCTGCAAAGAAAAAGCCTGTATCTGTGTCTGGAGCGACTATCGCTGGATTAACTGCATCACCTGTATTTGCTAATAATAATTGTCCTGCGGAATTAAGACTCATTAAAGAATTAAATCCTCCGTCATTTATGTTTTCAAAAAAGTGTAACGCTCCTGTAGGCGTAGCTGCGCCCTGGACTGGGATGACTTGCATACCAAACTGAACTTCTTGACTTGCTGCAACTGCGTCTGTCTTCCAACCCTGACCTTCAAACACCAACATTGGTGAGTATTCCTGAACACCTACTGTGGCAGCTGTAGTAGAAATAATCTCCATACCAAGATCAGCGTCCGCACTTGTTTCTCCAATATTATCTATCTGTAATGTTATTGGTTGAACAGCAATAATCGCAGCTCCCTGAACATCCAAAACTGAAACCGTATTAACTCTAATGTTTACAGTTTGACCAGCTGGAGCTCCAAGAAATGTCGCACCTGCTGTTGTTTGTGCAAGAGCCACACCAGAAGCGGCTGCAATATCAAAATGACTAAATTGTGCCACATCTGCTGATGCTGAATGAATGCGAGTACGACCAAAGATAAACCCTGCATCTGTATCTGCGGCAGCGTTTATTGCAAGAGCTTCTGTGATTGTAACATTCGTTCCCCCAACAGGTGCCTTATCAATAAATAAAGTTGATGCTTGAGCAATAGTGTCTCCTCCACCATCATCACTTGAATATGTTGGAGCAAGAATGCGAGCGGCTGTTTGATCTGTTGTAATATCAACAAAATTGACAGTAGCGCTAAAATCTAATAATGCACCTACAACATTGGCATCAGCCACATTAGTGTGGGCTGCTCCGGTAATCTGTATTGCTTCATTTGGCGTTCCAGAAGTTACTGCTATAGGAGTGACAAGTAATTCACCGTTGACTGTGAGAGTATCTGTTGTGGCATCCCCAAAAATTAAATCCCCCAATACCGTTAGATCATTTATTCCGGTGATGTTATCTGAGTCATCTATTATGACTCCTGAATCTTGAAGAGCACTCCCATCAGTTCCATCCCATCTAGGTATAGCATTATCGGTTGATGAAGCCGGGGCGGTAATATCTCCTGACGTTAAAAGTCTATGAGTAGTGGGGTCGGCCCACAATACAACTGGTGTTGAGCCATCTGCGTTTGAAACTGCTAGTAAGGTTGGTACTCGATTGTCATCGCGTTTTGCATTTGCCATATTAGGTTGTTTTAGTTAATAAATTACCACTTGAATCAGCATAGACAGGCAGAGGAGTTTCTCCATCAGCACTTGAAACAGCCAGCAAACCAGTTATTCCGTTGTCATCCCTAATAGCATTATCTCCTGTTAAATCAGACCCTGATGTGCCATTAGAAATAGAAAGTCTATGTGAAGTGGGGTCGGCTTCTATTCTCACCAATGTTTCGCCATCAGCAGTATCTAATCCTAAAATTGTTGGTACTCGATTGTCATCGCGTTTTGCATTTGCCATAATTTTACACTTAAGTGCTACGCCCTAATATCTCTTCGCGTGCGCGCGCTAAACTTTCGTAGCCATCCTTGATTGCTCGGCGTTCTTCTTTTTGGCGTTCCGCCTCAGCATCAAGTTCTTGTTTAAAATTTTTGTTTGTTTCCTTACCATGTACAATTTCTTTTTCTCTACGGGACAGATCGGCGTTCACTTCGTGGACAACATTATGATGTTTCTTCCAGTTTTGTGACAGCCTATCAGTTGAGGCTTTTAATGTTTTTTCTACCCCAATAATTGCAACTTCTCTTTTGTTTATATCTTCTTTTTTATCCTCAAGAGATCCTACTTTGTCAATAATATCTTCAGCCACTACAGAGAGTCGCTCTATTTCTTCATCTAACGACTCTCGTACTTCTACGAGCTCTTCTTTTTCTTTTACATTAATACTATAGATTTTTTCCGCTTCTTTTCTAAGCTCAGTTATTGGCTTTAGAGCGTTTTTCTTCCTAGTTTCAAGTGAACTTACCTCTTTGGTTAAATTACCCTTTAAATCGGCTATTTTAGCCTGATACGAGGTGAATTCTTCATCTATCAATGCTCTTTTTTCCTTATCATGCTTAACAGCAATGTTAAAGCGTTTCACAGCTTGATTTTCAGCTATATTCAACTTCACGATCCTTTTATGCTGATCGGTTTTTTCTTTTTTCTTTTCAGCAGTAATTTGTATTGGATCTAAAAGTTTCATAATTAGTCTTCTTTATCAAAATCTGGTGGAGTTATAATTTGAGGTTGTGTTGGATCCTGTTTATCAACTTTTTTATCTTTCACCTCTGCTTTAGTATTTGTTTTCTCTGGACTTGCTGGGGGTTTTGGAGGCACTGTTTTCTTTGGAGATTCACCTGCTCTATTTTTATTAGCGGATGAAATCAACGCATCTACATCATCATCTTTGCTTCCTATATCTTCTTCATCATCTGGGGTATAAGCTTTATTAAATAATTTCATGAATATTGGAACGTCTTCTGGTTTCTTTGGCGATGTCATGTTTTCACCACCTTTATAAACTGCCCGTCCCCTTTTATCTGTCCTTACCAATTCTCGATTAGTAAGATGTTTTGCGAAATGTTTTGCCAAATAATCTGGCATCCACATTGATTGGCCGGGTTCAAAAGTTTTACCTTTGCCATTCCAATAACCTGTGAATTCTTCCTTTGTAAAGTTCGTAAATAATGCTGATTGCATAGTATTAATTGTTACAGGTGAGCGACTTCCCGTAAATTAGCGCCCTACTGGAGGCATGAGTTACCCCATGCCTCCGAATACTCTTTAGAGTAATTTTAACATTGCTAAACCAACATCTGCTGTTGCAATGGTCATTACTGCTGTTCCTACCTTTGGTAGTAACTCTGCTGATCCATCAGCAATGACTTCCACCGCGCCTGCTGTTGTATCATCTGTAGCAACTAAGTCTAGACCTACTGTTAATCCGCCTTGAGCGGTAACTGGTTGTAAGCCTGATACACCTAGCCAGCCAAAGAAGTCTGCTGTTATTGCTTTTACAGCAGCGCCAACTGGAGCTGATGTTTGTGTAATAGGATTTACTATCACGTCCTTGTAAGCATTAGCTACAAGAGAAATACGAGATACAGTTGTCAAAGCAACTTGTACAGCGTCTTCCAAGGTAATAACCACTACAGCGGCTGATGCTGCTGGGTGGCTCTTGATCTTTAATACCTGACCAAGTCCCGGTGTTGTGTTTACTACTACGAATCCGCCTGCGTATTCGTTAGCATCCACAGTTACTGTTGAGGTTGTGGTGAGAATTAAATCCCCCGCAGATGCAGCGGCTACAGCTAAATCAGCATCAGAAGTGTTTTCCACTTTTGACTGATAAAGTTTGCCAGCTACTAGAGCCGTACCACCTGCCTCACAGTATCTAAAGCCTCGGCCATCGTTTGTGAAAACAGTATCGCCAAGACTGTGCAGTGCAGCTGAGCTCTCTTCATAAATGCCGTGAGCCGCAACTACTACTGGTCCTGATAATTGAGTAGACATAGTCTAATAATTATTAATGAATTAATTTTTAAGCTTTTAAGCTTCTCTAACTATCAGACCTGAATCTGAATAGTTGTGAGCAATTCCAACAGTTGTTGGAATTTTGGCAGCTGCTTTGTTAACGCCAAATCCAGTTGTGGTATAAACACCAGCAACATAGTTGTTGGAGAACATACCAGTTCCAACCAGAATTACATATCTTACATTTGTGCCAGAACCTAATACTGGGAGAACATTTGCAAAGGTGTTGTCTTTAATCGTGAAACCTAACATCCCTGAACCACCCATATAAATATGGCAATCAACGGCTGATGCTATTCCATGGAAAGTGTTTCCTTGAATAAGGATATCTTGAGGTACAGAGCCACTTGTTCCTTTAAGAACAATATCACCTACGTTCTTATAGAACTGATTACCAATAATACTTGACTGCCATGCTCCACCATTTGATGTCCACATGATAGCTCCGCCAGTTGCGGCGTTCGTAGCAGTTGCTCCTTTGCAATTCTTGAAATGACATCCAGCGATAGTTGTTCCAAAAGCAGTAAATCCTGATGCACTTTCATCAATCAGAATACCACCACCAGTATTACCAGCTCCATTGAATCCTAAATTCTGAATCAAGCAACCGGATGCTCTGATTCTTAGAATTTCTTGAGTGGTAGTTGCGCCATCTTTAAGCTGTGGCAATCCACCTTGAGTTCTACCTCTACTGACACCAATAATTGAGAGGCTTGATTTTTCAGGTGGAATGGTCAAGTTTTCCTCATAACTGGAAGGATCTGTATCTCCTGCACTAATTTCTAGCGGTGCGACATAGATGACATCACCTGCTGAAGCTGCTGAAATAGCTGCCGCAATAGTAGAGAATGCATCATCCCATGATTTACCAGCTCCGCCAGTTGATCTGTCGCCATCAACAAACCAATAACTTCCATTTTCTTTTACCATTGGGCCTAATCCACCACCATCTAATAGATCGTGCGGATGTACTCGATGTCCGTATTTTATTCCGGGGAGTAAACTCCCTAAATCTTTTGCTGACATAGTGTTTTTTTCCTTTATATTTCTCCCTCTTGCGTAGTCTTTAACTCGCAGTGAAAGGCGAAAAAATTACTTAAATACCGGTAATGCCGGTTAGTTTTCCGTGTCGTTTTGGATTAGTTGTGATGAACTGTCCACCGAAGTAGATATGTCCAACTACTGATCCTGCGTTTGCTGGAATGATCCAGTCTGTCCATGAAAATCCTAGTCCTGGAGGAGCAGCATAATCATTTCCTTCTACCTGTGATTTATATGATACAGGTACAGCTCCGAAGAATGGCAACGCATACCAATCAATGAAGTCTTCGTTTATTGCTTGCAATGAGCCTGATGTTGCTTTTTCATCTTCAAGCATAGGCTTGTTGTTGAATAAAAGAGCATCAAACCCTGTTCCACCTTTCATGCCTTTTACTTCACCGGCCTGCTTCATAATACGTTCTTGTGGACGTAAAAGTTGACCGTAAAGATTATGTATCGTTTCAGTGGTATACCATGCTGTTGGCCTTTGTGCGCCTGATTTAACAGCTGAACGCAGTGTATCCATCTTTGCAAGAGTCAAAGTACCACCTGAAGCGGTAACTGTGCTTGCTAAAGTTGGGAATGTTGAACGACTTAGTCCACCAATTGATGCAACACTATTTCCATCATCATTCAAAGCAGATAATCCTAGTGGATCCTTGCTTGAATTGCCTGTTCCATCAGCATAGAATAAATCACCGAGGTCATCGGCCATATCTTCTGTGTCTGATTGAATAGTCAATTTCATCATATCAAGCACTTTGTCTTCGGTGTCAGCTACTGAAAGCTCATCACCCGGCAAAGCAACTGTGATTTGATAAAACGATGGAGTGTATTCCATGAATTGACGATTGTCTGTCGCCGCAGTTGAGAATGTATCGAATCCTCTGAACGATTGGCCAGTTGTGTTTTTAGAAACCTTTACTGGCACACGCAGTGTTCTTCCACCCCATTTCTTCCCAGCGCGTACTACGCGTTGTAAAAGAACATTGGAGTTAAGAACTGTGTCAACCACAAATGGCAAATACTTTGTTTGCACTGTGGTTTGGACACGTTGTCCGTATAATTCTGCCATAGTCAAAAATTAATTGAATTAATTACCACGGCCTATTAGCAGGATTTTCAAAATCCTTTGAGGTCGTGAGTTCGGATGGCTTGGATTCGGATTTCTTTTCAGATGTTGTAGCACCTGCGATCTCTTTTTTCTTTTCGAGCTTTTTGGTTTTGGCGTTTTTTACAGTACTTTGCATCATGCGATGCGCAGCTTTATAATTCCACCTGCCTTGGCTATCTACGAGATCGTTATCAAGAGTAAATTTGAGCAATTTATTGCGATCAATTACAAAACCTGTCTCACCTTCAAGATCAAGAACTTGATCATTAAAGTATTGAGTGGCATCAGCAATTGCCTTTTGCTCACCTGCACTTTTGGAGTTTACCTCTTCAAGTGTTTTATCTCTTGAGCCGTCTACTTTGGCTTGATTCCATTTAAGGTATTCTTGCCACTGTTGCTGGTCTCCTCCAAACCATGTCGGGATATCCTCTGCAGCTTTCGCTCCATCGGATTGCGAGAATCTTCTTTCAAAATCCTCTCTAAGCTTAGTGATATCACTGGTATGACGCTCTTCCTGATTGTTAAAGCGATCCTTCCAATCTTTTTCACGTTGTTTCCAACGTGGATGTTCTGCTAAGCCCGCATCGTTGTCATCTTTTGTTTTCGTCTGTTTGGATTCATCTGTTGTTTCCCCAGTAGATTCCTTAGCGGATTCTTCTGTAGATTCAACAGTTGCTTCCTCTTCTTTATTCTCCTCAGACGATGGAGTCTGATCAACGGTCGTTTCTTCAACTGATGGCGAATCAGTGGAGTTATCGTTCTCCGTGTCCTTGGCAGGGAAGGCAGGTGTGCCTTCTTGCTTGAACTGCGCCGGTATACCATCTGGCATAGTATTATTGTTGTGGGTTGAGCGATTTCCCTTTATTAGCGCTCACTTTTGGGTTTTACCCGTTTAGGTAATTTTTTAATGTTCTTCGTCTTTCTGGCGAACTCTTTAGCTACTGCAGGGGCTATTGCGAATAGTTTCTTACGTTGTGCTTGGGATTGAAATGGCATATTACGCTACTCCTTCCTCTATTGGCGCTTGTGCCAATATTGACTGCTCTTCTGGTATGGCAGGTGATTCCTGCGTAGGTTGTTGCTGTTCTTGCGTAGGTTGAGCTACTGCGGCCACTTGTGCTGCTTGAGCTTGCGCTGCAAGCGCTTCCTGTACTAATGGATTTTCTTTAAATAATAGTTGTGGAGCATTTTCTTGTAGCCATACATTTGCTGCGAGCTCCTCTGGATTTGGATATTCTAATCTTTTGAATAAATCTACATTTGATATCTTATTTGCGCCGGCCAATTCTATTGCTTGGTTTGCTATCGTTGTGCTGTCTTTTGGAAGCAATGAGCCTTCTTTTACTGATACTGTTAGTCTCGGTGGCGCTTGGCCTTCTACGAATTGAAAGTCTGAATCGTATACATATAAAAGTTGTAGATACCAGTTATAGATATTGTCAGAAAATTGCTCTAGATATTCAGTTACTCCGCCACCTATCCTATCTGTGTCTAGATTCCTGCTTACTATTTTTCCGCGAACTGTACTTTCACCTTGCAATCCTGCCTGCGATGAACCTTTTACTCCAAAGATATCACGCATTCTTGCTCTTACATCTACAAGACTATTATATACATCTGGCGGCAAACCCGGGGCTGACAATCTATCAATAGCATCCCGAGGACTTCCTTGTGGGATTACAACCGTTCCACCTTTGCGCAATGTTCTGTTTATACTTGCTGCCTGGTCTTTAGATACCCCAGCTCTTTGCAATGAGATCACCATCCCATTGTTCATTGAGTCTGTGTTTTTATCTAATTGTTTGTTTCGTTTATTTATTAAATCTTGATTTGCTAGATTTTGTTGTATCAAAGATGTATTGTCCATTGGCTGGTCCCCGAGGTTAAATACTGAAAGGAATATATAAGGCATTTTCGGCACAGCAAAATGATTTATACCTTCAACATCTTCATCTACTTGAACTGTAGCGCCAACATCATCTACTTGCTCTACTTTTTCAGTAATGTCGTAATTCCAATGAGGATTTTTCTTTTTGAAAAGGATATGCTCACCTAATTTCCAAAACATGAATTGATCTGTCCACCATTCTACAAACTGTATCTCTGTGGCTAAATCATCTTTTACTTTATCTGTTATAGCTTTTCTGGCTTTGGCATTCCCTTCAATTCCCTTTTCCTTATTATCTGCTTCTTCTCCCATTATATCTAATATGCGCTCAGCTGTGAGTTTCCTATGCTCGCCTATTCTATCGCCTGTGTAGCCATCTTCGTCTACTGTAGCATCAGGATCAAGTATTGCCTTTTTAGGCCTTATAATACGAACTGTTGGCCTGTCTTCATCTAAATCCCAACCCATTTTTGCTATTCCTAGATGCATTATCGCCCAGTGGCGCGTAGCCTTCTTGAGCTTTAATCTTAATACATCATCATCAGCTATTTCTGCCAATCTGAATTTTGTTTTTTCAACAAACTTCTCATTGGCTGGGCTCTCCTCTTCGTCTTTTCTTAAAGCTACTAATGGCTCCGGATTGCGTCTAGTTGCTTGCGGTAAATATGTTTCCAATGATTCAAATATCAAGTTATCTACCATTGAGCGCCGCATGTCTTTGGATGGCGTATCAAATTGATTTCCTAACCAATACTCTTGATTCTCTTTGATTTGTTTTAGCCATTGATCCTTTTTAGGCGACTCTTTCCAAATCTTCTCCCACTTATCTGCCAGCTTAGCAATATCTTCATTCTTCATTTTCAATTCCAATTCAGGCAGTTTATCTGATACTATGCCAACATCTGTATCCTCTGTATCCTTCTTTGTTGTTTTGTTGATATCAGCACCTAACGAATTAAATCCGTCAATACCAGTGTCCCTAATTGCATCAGGCATAAAAATTATTTAAAAAAAGGGTTACGACAAAAATGTCATAACCCGCTTGTTTCAAAAGTTGGAGCTTTAGTTAATTTGATTATACCACAGTTTTATTTCTTTTGTATACCATCCTGTGGATAATTATGTTTTGCACTTGGCAATTGTTCACATTTACTTCCACCTTCCCGCTTTCTAAATCAAAGAATCCAGCCTTTTTTAATGCTTCTATTTTCTCTAATTCTGTTGGAATAAACTGTTCAATTGTGTTATTATTTATTGCCATATTATCCTCCTGAACGCCAATCCTCTTCTTCCTCTTCTATTTTGTCAAACATCTTCTGCGGATCAAAGTCAACTGTTTGATCTGGATTGACCATGTAACTATTTGGAGCTTTTTCTGTTGTGTTTTCAATTAAATCCCCCATGCCTGCAAATCTCATCATTCCAACTCTCCAATTGACTGTTGCTAAAGCTAGATGATCACGGCCGCTTCTTATCCATTTATAGCCTCTGGTTTCATTGGTGGTTGGATCTAAAATCTTTAACTTGGATAAATTATTCCAATCCTTCCAGTATTCAAACCAATCTTCTTCAGTGCCATGCACAGGGATTCTTTTTTCTCTGAATTCATCTATAACAAGCTGTATCATTCTGTTGCGGTCCGCACTACACGAACCCTCATCATCTCCTTCACCCCATTTTACTAATTCCTGACCCTTTTTCTCGCCTGTCATTGAGCATAAATAAACTCTGCCTGGCCATCTTTCTTGGAATGCTCGGGATCCTATCAGATCTCCACCAGCATCAACCACAGCTATCATCTTAGGATATCTCGTCATTAAATCATCTAGATCATCATAGTTATCAGCATCTGATTGGTAAAACAATCCCTTCCTATTGCCAAGTACATAATCAATGCGCAGTCCGGTATCTACACCCATCACAACTCTCTCCTCTTTACTAGGATTCCACAGTTCACCAGTAAGGTTTTGAAAAAAGCTTTTTCTCAATAGTTTAGCTGTTGCATCTGCGAATGGCAGCCCCAATATCTTTGTCCACCAGAACTCTGCTGTTGTATCTTTGTGATTAAATTTATTTATTAAATACTCTGCTGAAATCCAAGGAGCCATCATCAAGTTTACCCAGTAGCCACTCCATGCTTTGTTTTTATACTTTGGTATCCACTGGCCAGTTCGCCTTACATAATCCGGTATCGCAGCATGGCATTTCTTACATTGGAACACTTTGCGCTCGAAGCATACTGACATCTTCTTTGGGTCTTTCATATTCCACGATAAATACTGCCAATAGTTGCATGCCGGGCATTTTATATGCCAATGCTTCTGATCGCTTACCAGCCAATCATTATGTACTCCTGTTTCTGGTAGACTAGGATGGCTGAACGTATGAGTTTGTTTGAACTTTGAATGCTGCAGGCGAGCCTGATAGTCTGCTATGACATCTAGCTTGGATGCATCCTTTTCATCATGCACTAGCCTATCAGCCGGTATCATCATGGCCGCTTTCTTGGTCCATGTTCCTCTGAAGTAAATCATAGACTCCCCTACCTGCTTCTGCTCAACACTATCCTTGTCGGCCACATCATCTAACAGGCATTGATTCATGGCAATGATACGATTGATTTTACCACCTACCATGACCTTCACATCGGTATCTGTTGGCAGCGTATATATAATGTCCATCTTATAATGCTTGGCATCATAATGGTTCTTTAGAATCTCAGCAGTAGTGAGCCCCACCTGCGCGGCTTTCATTGTTACCATGTTCTGAGCTTGGTCCGCGTAAATATCGAAAAGAAAAGGGTGATCATCGAATTCAATCAGGTCACCCTTCTCGTTCTTCATCTTATTGTCAATTAGCCACGAATGTATGCTCATTGTATTTTTGTTTAATCGTGATATACACATCCACCTACTATCACTTTCCCATCATATTGTGATGTTACCCAATGACAATTATAATGACATTCACAGAAAGGAAAATATATCCAACTTATTAGCCAATGCCTCCAACAACATTGATATTCTTTTATAAATGGGTTCATAAATCATTCATTAAAAACTCTATTCCCATGATTATCAAAATGCACTTCTTCTTTTGTTAGGTGCCACATATCGCACGTCCAGCACTGATAAATCCAACACACCTCTCGTCCCATTCTCTTTAAATCATTCCTGACTGTTTGCGCGCCTTTCTTATCAAACTTCTTCTTACAACACTCTGGCATGTCATCTCTTATCATAACTCGCCCTCCTGTTTGGCTTTATCTAAGTTTCGTTTGTTTCTATTTTCTACCAGCTTCCTATGGAAATCATCAACAGCCTGGCTATCTTCTTTTTTGTTTATGCTTTCATCATTCGTTGTGATATCTACATGCTGCGTACGATTGAATTCTTTTGCTTTCTTGCGTGTGAGGTAATCCATGGCATTGCTATAACTCTCTTTCACCCCTTGTACAGCCCTTTGTCTAGCTGCTAATACCGGTCTTTGCCTTAAAGTGTTAATTTTCTCTTTCTCTTCTGGATTTGCATTAATCCAATTATAATAAGTAGTTCTGCTAATCTCAGCATACATACAGGCTTCTTCAACACTTCCATCTAGTGCGAATACCTCTTTTAATTTCTTGACATTTAGCTCTGTCATTTTTGTTTTTCTTCCCCCTGACATACGATTATTTTTTTAAAATCTTGCGTATCAGTTCCATTTGTCTTTCAGCGATGTCTTTATAACATTCTATTACTGCTTCAAGATAGTATTCTCTTGATTTGTTTTGTTGATCCAAAGCTAACTTCTTTAAATCTGGATTGATAGTTTTTATTGGTATTATTTTTTGCATGAAATCCTCCTGCCTCTCTTTAGAACACAACTGACAATATCTTGCCATATCACATCCACATATTCCATCTAAATGAGCTAGAGGACAGGAAAGGTGAGGACATACCTTTTTTGTTTCACGTGAAACATCTTCATGATTTGTTGGCGTTTGTGAAAATTTTGCTTCACAACACCAATTACAAGAAGTTAATGTATTTCCACTATTATGACATGAGCATGTACAATTCATATTTTTATATTATTATTAAAAAGCTACGTTATTTGCTACCATTCTGCATTTCTTTGAATATTTGGTTTGTGGATCTATTATATCATCATTCTTACACATTAGGCAACCGGGTACTCTGCATTTTGTTCCTTTGAATGAGGGTTTTTCTTTTGTTTTTTCTTTATATTCTTTATACAATTTTCCTAATAAATCAGATGTTAATACTCCAATTCTACTTTTAATTGTTGACTGACTCCCAATTATTTCCTCAGTTACTTTCTCTCTCATCTCTGCCACCTCTGGACATCTCTTACAATAAGTCTCTGCTCCTATACAGATAAGAGTGTTGTCTGTTGCGTTGTTACATTTTTGGCATTGCATATTCTTTTTTTAATTTTTGTTTATTATTTGTTTTCAAGAAAAGATCCAAGTCATCAATAAAATCTTCTTTTGCTTTTTTATTATCATCCGTTTCATCAATGAAAGCGTAAGCAGATTTTTCACCAGTTAAAATATTATCTGCCACCAAATAGCGCCCAAACCCAAGCAACCATTTGCAAAACCTTATTTTATTTTTAATTTTTTGGACCTGCATATTAATTACTCTTAGGCCAAACTGGAAAAAGCCCAGGGTATTTTTCTCTTAGCCATGCTGTGGCCAATGCTTTCTCATCCTCTTGTGAAAATTCTTTTGCTTTCCTTAATATATTATCAGAATTCTCATTTCCACTAAATTTTCCAAATAAATCATTAAAATCAAATGGCATATATTATTTCTTATGTTTATCACTGCATTGTTGGCAGAACTTTGAACAATGGCGGCGCTTGTTTACACAACCTTTTTTAATACAAAAGCCATCCTTTGTTGCTGAATTGTAGGGATCATGTTTTCCCATAGATTATTCTTTATTTAAATCACAATTATCATGTGGCACACACTCACAACATTGTGCCTCTCCGCCCTCGGTTTTTAATCGGGTATGACAAACATGATGTGTCCCCTCATCTCCGTGCTTGAATGGTTCTATATCTGACATATTATTCTTTATCTTCCAATTTTTCTTCTAATTCTTCTGTCTTTTTTGCTTGACCTTTTTGATATGGCATCCAATCCCATTGTCCATTATCTTCACCCAAGACAACACTAGTTACCCACAAATCATCATTTCCATCAAGAAAAACCTTACCATTTATGCAAGTGTCTGACCAAACAGCCACGATAGTCATTGGCAATACTTGACCTTCTTTTGCTTCATTACCAACATGAACCTGATACCCTAAACTATCAGCCCTTATTTTTTCCATGTTTTGCTGGGCATCATACAGGCATTTATTGATGCTTTCAGCATTTTGTTGACTTAACTTGTAGTAAACCATTCGGCCTACTGTTGGTACGATTTTTGGTTCGTCCATAGTCTTTATAATTAAAAATTAAAGTTTTGTTGCTTTTTTGTTTGTATACAATTCCCAGCGCTTGATGATCACATCAACATAACAGGGATCTATCTCCATGCCATAACATATCCTTCCTGTTTTTTCTGCGGCAATGAGTGTTGATCCTGAACCAAGAAATAAATCCAAAACTATATCATCCTGCTTGCTAGACAAAGTAATTGCTTTTGTCCCTAATTTAACTGGCTTTATGGTGCTATGCTCATCTGAGCGCAATGGCCGATCAATATCCCATACTGTTACTTGTTTTCTATCTCCATACCAATTATGCGTAGACCCTTTTACCCAACCATATATACAAGGCTCATGCTTCCAATGAAAATCCCTCCTACCAAATGTGCTGTTATTTTTATTCCAAATAATATCTTGCTTATAATCCCAACCACTATCTATAAAAGCCTGTATTGCAATGTGTGTTTCAATCGATGCGTGCCAAATATAAGCTGATGCACCTTTCTTACAAACAGCTAACATATTTGTAAAAACATTTGTATAAAATGGTTTTACATCTACAGTGTCATTCTCCATTTTCTCGCGTTTCTTGCTACCACCTTCATAATTTATTCCGTAAGGCGGATCTGTAAATACCATATCTGCTTTTTTACCATCCATTAACTTTTCAATATCTTCTTTTTTTACACTGTCACCACACATTATTCTATGATTACCTAACTGCCAAATATCACCTACTTGCGCTACATGTTCTCTTGGTAATTCTGGTACCAAATCATCTTTACCATCTATCTCTAAAAGCAAATCCTTATCAAAACCTGTGAGTTCAAACATTGGTATAGACAATTCTTTTAATTGTTCTATAGCCAAATCCATATCCCAACTACTCTCATTCAGTTTATTATCAGCTAACCGATATGCTTTTGCTTTTTCCTCTGTCAGATCCACTTGCAACACAGGAACTTCTTTTAGTTCCAATAACTTAGCGGCCTCAAGCCGGCCATGCCCTACAATAACAACATTATTTTTATCCACAACAATAGGCTGATTAAATCCAAACTCCTTAATACTTTTGGCCACCTGTTTGATTTGTTTCAGAGGATGGAGTTTGGCATTCTTTTTATATGGTACGATTGTATTTATATCTACATTTTGCATATTATTTCGGATCATCCCGCGTTTCCACGATCATCCCTGATGATGTTACTAAAATTGATGCTATTGATACTGCACTTTCTATACCTGCTATAAGGACATCTGTCGGATCTACTACCCCAACTGCTAGGTAATTACCTCTTTCACCTGTAACCACGTTCATAGCCTCATTTTCGGCCAATTCTGGTACTTCCATATCCATGTTGTCGAATAGTTGCTCTGATGGAAGCAGTAAAGCCTTATTTAAAATAGAGCTAGATGTTTTAATATTCCTAAGTGCTAATCCGCCACCACAAACCACTCCGCTTTTGAATGCCGCTTTTACTGAATGTACTGCATCTTCAACTTTATATTTTAGAGACTTCTGTTCATTTTCTGTTGGCGCACCTACTTTGATTACAGCTAGTGTGCCGGTATACATTCCTAATCTTTTCTCCAAAGTCTTTCTTGCATTTTCGTTTTGTTCAGCTTTAATCGCTACTCTCAATGCTGCTGTTACCAATTCAAGTTCTGCTGGATCTGCTTTTGGTTCCACAATAATACTTTCTTCACGCCTACAAATAAATCGTTGTGCGCGCCCTAGATCTGATACCTCTGCATTTTCTAATTTATCACCCTTTGATTCTGTGAACATTTTAGCGCCAGTCATCTTTGCTAGATCTTCTAAAAATACTTTCCTGTTCTCAACTGCTGGAGTAGTAATTGCTATTGTTAAAAACTGACCCTGTAATTTATTTATTACCATTGTTGAAAGAGCTGATTGCTCAACATTTTCTGCTATTACAATCAATTCTTTTCTGTTTGCTGTTACCATTTTTTCCATGATTGGCAGGATGTCTTTTGCTTCTGTTAACCTATAATCAGTAATCAGAATGTATGGTTTTTCAATTAATGCCTCCATCCTATCTGGATTGGTGATCATGTACGGACTGATGTAACCTTTGTTTATTTTTACACCCTCTGTCATCTCCATGACTGTTTCCATTGATGGTGATTTATCTAATGTAATGATCCCGTCCTCACCTAATTTGAAATATAAATCAGCAATCATCTCTGCAACTGCTTCATCATCAAACGATACCATAGCCACCTTTTTCAAATCTTCTTTTGTTTCTACCGTAGCAGACATTGCTTTCAATTGTTCCTTTAACTCTCCCAAACCTTTTTTCAATTCTTTTTCTACTTTGTGGCCTTCCACTTTTGAACGGCGAGATACTTCATTTATGATTCCCTGTAAAATTAACAACGCACCGGTTGTTCCATCACCTACTCGATCATTTGTTTTAACAGCCGTTTCTCTTACAAACTTCACAACTGCATCTTCCATAGGATCATTCAATTGAAAGTCCCTTGCAATTTGCACCCCATCATCAACAATCATCCTGTATGGAATTTTGTCTATGATTACTTTATTACTTGCCGGGCCGAATGTTGGCTTTACAGTGTCTACCAATTTATTGACCGCGCTTTTGATGACATCAAATGTGTCTGTCTTTTTTGAGATTATGTTTGTTCCCATATAAATATATAATTAAAATTTATTCTTCAATATCAAATCCAAGTGCTGTTAAAAATGCAGGTAACTGTTCCTTTTTTAATTTTTTATGTCCACCTTTCCCGTAAAATTTTGCTTTCATTAATTCTGCTCCCCTGAGGTCTGCTCCCCTGAGGTCTGCTTCACTGAGGTTTGCTTCACTGAGGTTTGCTCCCCTGAGGTCTGCTTCACTGAGGTTTGCTCCCCTGAGGTTTGCTCCCCTGAGGTCTGCTTCACTGAGGTTTGCTTCACTGAGGTTTGCTCCCCTGAGGTTTGCTTCACTGAGGTTTGCTCCCCTGAGGTCTGCTTCACTGAGGTTTGCTCCCCTGAGGTTTGCTCCCCTGAGGTCTGCTTCACTGTTAACCGCTTCCACAACTGCTTCTTTTATTATTTCTTTTGTTGAAGTATATAATATACTCCCAGACCATGATTTAATTTCTAATTTTTTAGACTCTTTTTTAGTGGAGATGTCTGAACCACATTCTTTGCATTCTGTCATACAATTTTAAATATGAATTATAGTTTTTTGTGGATGATATATTTTATTATAGATGCGCTTTGTTGCTCCAGACTTCTGTGCGAAATTGCGTACATGAGCTTTCAAATATGCAACGTTATCTGTGCGTCCTTTATTACCTTTTTTAAATCTGAATTTTTTATTACAAATAGTACAAACTTCAATTTTGATATGCGGATTTTCATGTAAAATTTCAAGATCATGTGGCACTCCGCGATACCGGCAGCCTAAGTTATCTGTATATCTCATATTAATCTTCAATCGTTGCGAGAATATCCTCATCAAATAAAAGGATATAATCCACCTCTTCATCTGTTTCTTTTAGACTGATGCTTTCACCAGAGTATGCTCCATAAATTACGCGGTCACCTTCTTTTATGTCGTCAATACCAGTCCCGACTGATAACACTATCCCCAGAGCTCTCTGCTCTTGTTCCACATTATCTGGAGTAAGCAAACCGCTGTTTGATACTCTTGAATCTTCTGGATCTGGTTTGACCAGAACCTGAGACTTTCTTGGTTTTATTTTCATAAATTATTCTTTATTACGAAGGTCAGAGATAGGGGTATCTCTTCCCTCTTTACGATTACGCTCAACGATTTCATCTCTTGTGTCACTTTCTTCATCAATAGCATCTATTATAAATCCTTTTGGGCGCGGACCAGCCAATTCAATCTTTGGCTGGACTTGATCTATTATTTGTTCTATTGGCTGACGAAAAAATATAACAGTTACTACGACTAAAACCGCAAGCAACAATCCTACTATAACGCCAAGCAAAAATAACATATTAAGCTGCTGCTGGAGCTGGTGATTCTGAAAGCAAGTTTGAGACTTCCTCTTTCGCTGGTGCTGGCGCAGCTTCTTCAGTAGGAGTTTCTTTTACTGGCGCGTCTGAACTTTCTAATTTAGGTTGTTTAGCTTTTTGAGCTTCTTGAACTCTTTTCACTTCATCACCATCCAATATTTGTGGATTTGCTCCAACACGTCCGTCAGGTGTGATGAAAGCTGCTGCACCTAACACTAAATTAAAATCTTTCAAGAGTTTTTTTAACCCTGCATTGAAAGAGTCAACTCTCTTTTTTAGATCCTCTGCTTTGGGATCGTTTTGTTGTTCTGGCATAATTTATGCTTAAAAATAAATAGTTCTAGGAGTGGGATTTGAACCCACGTCTTCGGATTATGAACCCGACAAGAAGCCTAACTTCTCCACCCCAGAATTGTCCTTATGGACAGCGTGACTAAGCCTCTGCTTCGTCACTTTTATCTTCACCTGATTCCTCAGATGATTCTTCAGCTTTTTCAGATACTTCTTCAGAACCCTTTTCAGAGCCTTCTTCAGATGCAGCTTCTTCAGCTGGTGCTTCAGCTTCCGCTGGAGCTTCTTCTTCCAGAGCTTTTTCCTCTGTTGGAGCTTGCGCTTCCTCTTGAGGATTTTTTTCGTCTGACATAGTTTTTTTACTATAATGAATTACTTTATTATTATACCATATTTTAATTCCTTACAACGACGGCGGATGGTTCGGAGAAACGGTCAAGAAAAACCTAGCCATCACTTGGTGAGTGAATCTCTCGCGCGTCGTCATTGTAAAGAATCAATTTCTCTATAAACTTCATTACTTTTTTTGGATTTTTAATATACGCATCTATAAACTTACGCAATACTGTTGTCATGCTTTCTCTTTGCGAAGCGGCCACAGTTTTGAATGCACCTTTTTTATCATCATCTAGATTTAAGGGTAATATTTTCATAATTACATTATAGCATATAGTTTAATAACTTTAATAACTTTAATAACTGTAAACATACAATTGATGAGTTGATTAAAGCAATCAAACATCAATGGTGTATTGCTCGGCTGCGGCCTCGCAATATGAACCAACAGTATGACAGTTAGAACAGTAAGAATTGGTATTGACCAAGATAATGTTGTGGTTACTTTCATAGTAATTATAGCATATTTATAATAAATATGTTATACCAACCTGTGGATAAGATTACAAAATATTTATTTCTATTCTTGGATTCTCTTTATCGTATTCTTTTATAATGACAAGTTTGTGAATTTGAACATCATCTTCATAAACTATTCCAGCCAGTGCATCAAGGATTAATTTGTTAAAATTATCAATATCTCTTTTTCGTCTATCCCCAAAATATAAAGTTATTTCCATGGCCATTTTTTCTTTACTAACAGGCTCTCTCCATTGGCTTTTTGCTTCCCATTGATACTGTTCTTTTAAACCTTTACCCTCATGAGTCATGTAATTTCTAGGAAATTTCCCTGCACAAGTTATTCCATAAATATGTTGCGTTGATTTTGGATTACCGAGTAATGTTATTTTCATATAGACTTTTTAAATAAATTTTTTAAATCTCTTTTTTTCTCAATTTCTAAAAATTTTTCTTTTAATTTACTGGCGTGCATATCACCATGGCACTGCTTACATAGCATTATTAAATTTGCAAAATTGTGTAACTGTTTATGTTTTGGATACTGACTTGCAAAATAAATATGATGAACTTCGTAGAAAAAAGCAGAACTAATAACACATATTTCACAAAACACATACCCATATTTTTTTATCATCGCAATTCTATACTTCCTACAAGCCGCAAAATGTCTAGCAGTATAAATACTTCGTCTACCTCCAAATTTCTTTTTTGTAGCATGACCATCTTTATAATTAGGATTATTTTTTCCAATTCTTTTTTTAGATAATTCCCTATAAAGACAATCCTTACACTTATTTAAACCTAAATATCTTACCCTACCTTCAAATTCAGCCCCACATATTTTACATTTTTTGATTTTCTTTTCACGAGATCTCTTATATGATATTTGTTTTGTTAATTCATAATGACACTCTGAAGAACAAGTCTTTTTTTGCATCTGAAGTTGCGTTTCTATCGTAAATTCTTCCTTACAAATAACACAATCTTTATTTCTTGGCTTAAACCCCCAATTGTCATCCTGACCACATTTCCTTGAACAATATTTCCTAGTCTTTAATCCAGAATTATAAATACTAAATATTTTTTTACAATATTTACACTTTATCTCTGCTCTCATTTCTTTTGGTATTGGCATA
>SDBV01001154.1_pt1 | contig 39386 bp, 26 predicted proteins | sample 2277081 | NCBI WGS metagenome assembly SDBV01 (sample SAMN10402039, study PRJNA504765) | marine sediment metagenome | isolation source: marine sediment core GS10_PC15, 223 cmbsf | place: Arctic Ocean: Southern Knipovich Ridge | collected 2010 | reverse complement strand
ATGTTCAGTTATATATGCTTTTTGAAGCGGCGAAAACGTTCAGTTATATTACAAGTGATTGACTATGTGTTAGATACTAATTGCTCCTTATGCCTGCTTTTTGCTTTATTACGAAGTCTATAAGTTAGTGGAATAGTTGAATAACATGAACGAAGTGAGTGCAATTAAACCTCCGGTGACCATTCTCTTTGAGGACAATCATCTGCTGATTGTGAATAAGCGCGTTTCTGACATTGTACAGGGAGATAGAACGGGAGATGTGTCGCTGGACAGGCTGCTGAAGGAGTTTATTAAAGTGAGGGACGGGAAACCGGGGGAGGTGTTCCTGGGTATTCCGCACCGGCTGGACCGGCCGGTAAGCGGGGCGGTCATCTTTGCCAAAACCAGCAAAGCTTTGAACCGGATGGCGAAAATGTTCAAAGAGAAAGAGGTTGAAAAGATCTACCATGCCATTGTGGGTTATTGTCCGCAGCCCGAATCAGGAACCCTGGAGCACTACATTACGCGCAACACAACCCAGAATAAGTCCTACGCTCACTCCAGAGAGGTCCCCGATTCAAAATGGGCCCGGCTGGAATACCGCAAACTCGCATCGTCAGACCATTACCACCTGCTGGAAGTGTTGCTGGAAACCGGAAGGCACCATCAGATCAGGGTACAGCTGTCCGCCATGGGCAGTGTGATCAAAGGTGACCGTAAATACGGTGCAAGGCGATCCAACAAAAACGGGGGAATCAGTCTCCATGCCAGGAAGGTTTCTTTTATACATCCGGTGAAAAAAGAAACAGTGGAAGCAGTGGCTCCTTATCCGAAAATGGATATTTTTCCTCTGTTCAAGATCAATCCTCCTTCCGAAAGATAAAGGGAAGTGGTAGCAGGTCCCTGGCCTGTTGAATAACCTGGATCCTGCTGGTGCCATATAGAATTATCTCAATGGGAGTACCTCCCAGGAACTCTTTTTCACAAAGCACCTGTCTGCAACCCCCGCATGGCGACACCGGTTCTTCCTGTACAGTTCCATCCTGGATGGCGGCAATGGCAATGGACGTTACCGGAACATCGGGATACTGTGATCCGGCGTAAAACAGAGCCACACGCTCGGCACACAGACCGGAAGGATAGGCCGCATTTTCCTGGTTGTTGCCGGTGATGGTCTTACCATTGGCAAGCAATACAGCAGCCCCCACGTGATAGCCTGAATATGGGGCGTAGGCATTCCCTGCGGATTTTATGGCCTTATTCACCAGGTCGACCTGTGGTTCAGAAAGCTCTTCCAGCCGCTCATACTCCCTGATCTGGATTTGCAAAGCTTTTTGCTTCATGCTCAGATATGTTAATCCATAAAAATACAGAATTTAGCACACTTGCGCGATATTTTGTTAAAAACTCTAAGGTGGAGGTGAGTCCCATATCCCTATTTTTACGAAAATCAATGCATCAGTCGGGTATGAACAGATTTATTTGGGTTGTTCTGGGGATGATCCTGCATTTCAATGTGTATGGTCAGGGTGGATCAAATATGAAAAGAGAGGCTTATATCAACACTTTCTCCGAACTTTCCATGAAGGAAATGGCCAGGGTGGGAATTCCGGCCAGCATTACACTTGCCCAGGGTTGCCTGGAATCCAATAACGGAAACAGCAGACTGGCAGTAAAGGCCAACAACCACTTTGGGATCAAGTGCCATGATTGGACAGGAAAAAAGATTTACCACGATGATGATGCCCGGAAGGAGTGTTTCAGGTCCTACCGGTCGGCCTATGAATCTTATCAGGATCATTCAATGTTCCTGACCACAAAACCGAGGTATGCTCCCCTGTTCGAATTGAAGCCCCATGATTACAGGGGTTGGGCAAAGGGTTTGAAGAAAGCTGGTTATGCGACAGCTTCCAATTATGCCAACCTACTGATCAAGATCATTGAAGAGAATGAGTTGTACAAATATGACCTGCTGGTCATGGAGGGTGGGATGGGGACAGGTATTGACAGCACATCACACCTTACCGATCACGGATATCACACCAGCCGGGATGTCCTGATCAACAATGGGGTGGAGTATATCCTTGTACAGCCGGGAGATACCCCCGAATCCCTGAGGGTTGAGTTGGATCTCTACAGGAATGAGCTCTTCAAGTATAATAACCTGTACAGGGGTGTCGCACTGGAACCAGGCCAGATCATTTACCTCCAGCCCAAGCGAAGGAAGGCTGCCAAAGGCAATGAGATCCATGTGGTGGAGAGTGGTCAGACCATGTATGACATTTCACAGATCTACGGCGTCAGAGTGAAGCATCTCTACCGGAGGAACCTGATGGTGGAAGGGGAACAACCGCTGAGCGGCACTAAAATACAGCTTCGGAAAAAGAAGCGCGAACCCATCCTCAAGCTGGAGCCCACAGAAGAGCAACATGATGAGGATGAGATGCAGTTCAGGTTTGAGAATTGAGGGCCAGTTATTCAGTTACCTCACTTATGAAACCGTAGTAGGAAATGGGTTGCCTTTTCTGGCTTGTAATGTTCAGGGTACCGTAACCACTTGATCCGACCGCAAGGTTTACCTTGAACCAATCACTCGGTTGTTTGATGGTAAAACTGACCGAGATGGTGTACTTGTTGGCGTCCTTTTGGATTTCGAGGTTCTCAGGTTCACCGTTGAATTTGATCCCGCCATCCCCTCCGTAATCGGCCTGGTATGCCCTTCCGAAAAACGGAAGATCGGCTTCGAATGTGCCATCTGTGGCCTTCATGGTATACATTGAGGTGGTTTGGATCGTACGACCACCTGTGGGGTTGACCGACTGGACCTCGTAAACGTAATTTCCGCTTTCGATCATCGCTGAAATCTTTTCATATTGCTGGGCCCGCTTTTCATTTTTTGCTGCTTTGCTTTCTTTGCCGGATTGTGATGAGGATGCGGCACATCCGGAAAGCAGGATGGCCATGGAGATCGCAATTAAAGGATATGTTTTCATAATTTAACAGAACCTGGCTTATGCAATCAAAGATAGCTAAAATAACATCAAATTGTTCAAAACATGTTAATGTTTTTGACTGTCAAAACTTTACATTGATCCAGAAGGTTCTTAAATTTGTATAAAAATATGGGTCATGACCGAAGCTGATTCCGTTCCCATCAGAATGATCCTTCCGCCCGATGGAAGGCAGACGAGATTGGATTTTTTCGGGGAAAGACCGGTCCGGAAAAGCTCATCAGAGTGGTGGCAATCACTCTCCTCGTGGTTCAGGAACGACCATCAGAGAGCTGGATCAAAGCTTGAGTTTTTTGCACAGCAGCTGGAAAAAGAGGGCTATTCTGAAAAATCAAGGAGGAGTTACATTTTCATGATGAAGCGGTTTTTCGATTATTTTGAAAACCTGGAACCTGGCGACATTACCATGGGGGAGATTGAGGATTACAATTTCGAATTTTTCGTATCGGGCAGATACTCCAGGTCCTACCAGTTACAATTTATCAATGCCATTAAGCTTTACTACCACCTCACAGAAGGCATAGACCTGATCCTGAAACAGCTCAGGAGAACCGGGATTGGAAGGAAGGCAAACTGATCCCTGCCAGGAAATCGGCGATATCCATCCTGCGCTTGCCTTCCTGCTGAATGGAATGGATGGCAATGAATCCGTCCTCTACCGCAACTCTCAGACTCTTCCTGCCATTGGAGTGGATGGAACCGGGCGGTTCCTGATGTTGTGCAGTTTCAAAGGATGTGGAAAAGAGCTTGCAGAGGACCTTTTCTCCTCCCGGTTTTAAAAGGTAGGTGAATGCTCCGGGGTAAGGACTCAGGCCCCTGATCAGATTATAAACTTCTTCACCAGGCCGTTCCCATTGAATTCGGCCATCTTCCCTGTTAATCCTGGGGGCTTTTTTCAGCACTTCCGGATTGGTTAAGAATTTTTCCTGGGATTGAGCCTTCAGATCACCGGCAGTAAGCTGTTGGACGGTTTTCAGCACCAGTAGAGCTCCCAGTTCCATGAGCCTGTCGTGAAGCTCTCCGGCGGTCTCCTTATCTCCTATGGTTGTCTCATCCTGAAGCAGGATACTCCCGGTGTCGATCTGCTTATCGATGATAAATGTTGTGACACCGGTCCGTGTTTCCCCGTTGATAATGACATGGTTGATGGGTGCCGCTCCCCGGTACTGAGGCAACAGCGATGCATGCAGGTTGAATGTGCCCTGGTGGGGGATACGCCAGACCAGTTCAGGGAGCATGCGAAATGCAACCACCACCTGCAGATCGGGTTTCAGCTCCTGCAACGATTGGATAAATCCTGGATCTTTCAGGTTTGTGGGTTGCAAAAGGGGCAGATCATTGGTGAGCGCAAACTGTTTAACCGCTGAAAAACGGATCTTTTTTCCCCGTCCTGCAGGTTTGTCAGGTGCAGTAACCACGGCCACTATGTGGCATTCTGCTTCAAGCAGTTGTTTCAGGGAAGCCACAGCGAATTCCGGGGTTCCCATGTATACAATACGCAGGGTTTTAATGTCCATTGTTATGGGGATTCTCGTAACGTGCGATGTTCAGGAAGTGCCCCATCTTGTCGCGCTTCGTCTCGAGATAAAACTGGTTGTGCTGATTTGAAGGTATTTCGAGGGGGATGATTTCCACAATTTTCATTCCGTATCCCTCCAGTCCCGTTTTTTTCACAGGATTATTGGTAATCAACCTCAGGTTCCTGATACCCAGGGTGTAAAGCATGCCAGCACCAATTCCGTAATCACGCTCATCATCCTTGAAACCCAGTTCCACATTGGCTTCCACAGTGTCACGACCCTGTTCCTGCAGCTTGTACGCTTTCATTTTATTGTACAGACCGATGCCACGGCCTTCCTGGTTCAGGTAGATGATGACCCCACGGCCTTCCTTCTGGATCATACGCATGGCTTCATGCAACTGGTCTCCGCAATCGCACCGGTAGCTAGCAAAGATGTCTCCCGTTACACAGGAAGAATGCACCCTAACAAGGACTGGATCGGTTTCTGACCAGGTACCTTTTGTAAGTGCCACATGCTCAAGACCATTTGATTTCTGGATGAAGGGAATCAGGTTAAAATCTCCATACCCGGTGGGAAGATGTACCTCTGTACCCTTGATAATGATGCTGTCTGTATTCAACCTGTATGCAATCAAATCTTTGATAGAGATGATTTTCAGGTCGAACTCCCGGGCCATGCGAATCAGTTCAGGAAGTCGTGCCATGGTTCCGTCTTCGTTCATGATTTCCACCAGTACTCCACCCGGTTTCAATTCAGCCATTTTCGCAATGTCAACGGCTGCTTCTGTATGTCCTGCGCGCCTTAATACACCCTGTCTTTTGGACTTTAACGGAAATATATGACCGGGCCGTGCAAGGTCATCCGGACGGGTTGCCGGATCCACCAGGGCCCGCAGGGTCTTAGCGCGGTCGGAAGCAGATATGCCGGTGGTGGTGCCACGACCCAGCAGGTCCACTGACACTGTAAAGGCTGTGGTCTGGTTGCTGGTATTGGTTGTAACCATCATGGGCAGGTCCAGTTCCATACATCGCTCTTCCGTAAGCGCTGCGCAGATAAGCCCCTTTCCATGGGTTGCCATAAAATTCACGGTTTCAGGAGTGATCAGTTCGGCTGCTGAAATGAAATCCCCTTCGTTCTCCCTGTCCTCATCATCCACTACAATGATGATCTTTCCGTTTCGGATATCCTCCAGGGCTTCTTCTACGGTGCTTAACCTAAACCTGGTTTCTTCTTGTTGGTTGCCAGACATTGCTTTTAATCCCTCCAATATATCTTATAAAACCTGCCATCAGGGCAAGGTTCATCAAAACAAAATGTGAAATGAAGCGCAAAGGTAAGCTATGGATCTTAATTTTCCTTAAAAAAAGATCAATAACAGGGATTATCAGTACAACGATTTGCAGCAGGGCGAAAATCCTGTATAGAAGCAGTCCCATACCCAGGTAAATGGATGTCCCCAGTGTTACCATCACCAGGATTGGGACGATCCAGCGAATTACCTTGTGAGAGAGGAAACTAATAGCCACTCCGGGCTTTGTTGAAAACAATAGGGAGCCAAAAACTGAAAGATTCTGGAAATTCCCGGCTGATATTCGCTTTTTTCGTCGAAATTCTTCCTGCAGATCATTGGATACATCCTCATACACCTTTGCATCCATGTTGCTGATGCAATTGTATCCCTGCTTCAGGACGGCCATGTTGATATAAAAATCATCCACCAGGAAATTGCCGGGGACCGGTTGGTACAACGACTTCCTTACGGCATAGCATCCGCCAAACGGACCCATCATGGTACCCCAGATCAGGCTTTCGTTGTGTTTGATCCGCACCTCCCTGCTGATATAAAACTTCTCCTGGTGGGATATCCCGCTTTTATTCAGCCTGGTATTGATCATCTGTGAATCCACCAGTCCGATCCCGGACGATTTGAAATACCCAATCATCTCCCTGAGGGTAGTCTTGTCCAGCATTACATTGGCATCGGTTACGACCATAATTTCTCCTGTCGATTCCTTGACCAGCTGATTCACCACTCCGGGTTTTCCCAAGCGCTGTTCATGCAGGAAAATACGCAGTCGGGGTTGAACCTTGCTTAACTTCTTCAGGATCTCATTGGTTCTGTCTGTGGACGCATCCGATCCAACCAGTATTTCCAGTTTCCCCCGGGGATAATTGCCCCTAAGGATCGATTCAATTTTTGATTCAATAACCTTATCTTCGTTGTATGCGGCAATAAGTACTGAAATATCAGGGAGTTCATCGTGACTGAACCTCTCCCCGCTCATTGACCTGTTCCGGGCCAGGAGATGCAACAAACCCGGAAAAAGGAGATAAGAGTATAGAATCAGGAAGATGCTGACCCAGAATATAACCTGAAGAATTAACATACCTGTTCTTTGAAAAACTGGCTTAACCGGGTTGAAAGCCCAAAGGTATCAAAATTCTGCTGAATAAGCTGTCGTGCACTGGTTACCAACCGGGTAGCTTCTTCTTCTTCTGATACCAGTCTAATGAGATGATCTTTAAATGATTCCGGATCATCTGCAACGAGCAGATCCCTTTTGTTTTCCGCATGTATGCCTTCTATCCCAACCGAGGTGGTCACCACAGGCCGGCCCATGGCCATCCCCTCCAGGATCTTTATCCTGATCCCGCTGCCAGTGAGCAGGGGCGCAACCATGATGCGGTAGGATTGTATGAATTCACGGGCATCGTCCACTTCACCATGATAGATGATCCTGTTATGATGGAGCCGCTTTACAAAGCGTGCTGGTGCATTTCTCCCTGCGATATGAAATTCGAGTTCAGGCATTTCTGCAATCAGCCTGTGGAATACCTTGTCCAGGAACCAGGTCAATCCCTCCTGGTTGGGCAGCCAGTCAAGCGCTCCGATGAAAAACAGGGTCGGACCGGCTGGAAGGGGTGTCTGGTGATACTCCTCCAGCGAAAGTCCGGTGGGAATGGTGATGGCCGGTCCCATGTAACTGTTGCTCCTGAAAAAGGCTTCGTCCAGGGGACTAATGGCAACCAGACAATCCGATTGATGGACTACCTTCATTTCAAAACGTTCCAATCGCACAGCCATGTTTCGAAGATACCAGCGCTTCAGGGAATGGGATTCGTTGGTTGCTTTTTTCCCCCAGATCAGGTGTTCCACATTATGGGTGCGAAGAGAAACCGGGGCTTTGCTGCATGTTCTGATATCGTCAATGTAGTGTCCGGGATAGGGGCCTTCAAGCTGGATCAGGTCAAACTGCTCATTGTTCAGGAGCCAGGTAAGCTTTTCTCTGTACTTGTTTACATTGAATCTTTCAGCAATGTAAGGTTCCCCGGAGAATAGCAGGTTGTACAGCATGCGAAGGGGCCGGATAGAACTGTCGCAGTCGACCCCAATAAACCGAATGGTATCACTGAGCTTCTCCGGGATCTTCTCCACAGAAAAATTGTGCTTGCTGGTATTCAGTGCAAGGCAGGTTATGTCATTTCCGGCAGCACGCAGACCGGAAAGCATGTTGAGGGTGGCAATGGAACCTCCGTCCCGTGCAGGGTACGGGAGTTTGTTGGTAAGGACCAGGATTCTCATGATACCCTGAGTAATTTTTTCAGCCACTGATTCACTTGTTTGATCCAGAGAAAGTAGGTCTCGATATTCATGATAACCGAATCGTTGGCAGCCTTATACGTGAGCCATATGCTTATCGGGATCAGGATAAAAGATGAAGCCCACATGCCCACAAAGGGTGGAAGGAGGCTCTCGCGCACAAATTTTTCACCCATCATGGAAAGAATGTAATAGAACAGAAACATTAATACACTAATAATTACTGGCATTCCAAGACCCCCTTTTCTGATGATGGCACCCATGGGGGCACCGATGAAAAAGAAGATCAGGCAGAGTACGGACAGGGTGAATTTGCGATGTATCTCTATCTGGTAACGGCGAAGCCTGGATATGCGAAAATCAGCGGTCCCCACGTTGGAAGTAGTTACCGATTTGTTGCTGCGTGCAAAATTGATGGCCTGGCTGATGGCTCTTCTCCGCTCCAGCTTATTCAATTCTGCATATGCAGAGTCAACATGAACCTGTTGTATCCGAACCTCCCCGGTACCGGGTGTTGTCTTTAATGAATCCTGAGGCAGTATGGGCTTTTTGATCAGTATGCTCTTTGGCTTTCCTTTGAGGGTTTTTGTAATGACGGTATTGAATTTATCCAGGAGCATATCAATATCCTCTGAAAGGGAATCATCAAAATGCCTGAGCTGGGAAAGGTTGAGCATGGAATAGGAGTTCCGGAAGAGTTTTTCATCGGTCCTGTTGAGGCCAAAACCAGTCATCTCAATGATCATCTCCTGGTACTCGAAGTTGTCCCGACGCAGGGGATAACTTTTAATGTGCCGATCCTCTTTCTTCTGCTTCTGGAGCTCTTTATATGATCTTCCGTTGTAAAGGATGAGCAGGAGGTGCTTTTCATCAGCCGACATTTTCATGTACCCCGAATCGGCAACGGTCACATGAATATTCCCCTGTTTATCGGTATGGTCGTAGATCCAGATATTTTTTAACAGGTTGGTTTTGCTGTCGCGGTCACCTATGCGAAGGGAGTAGCCATCCAGGGTGTTGTCAAATACTCCAGGTCTGATGGTGAGTTCGGGGCGCTGCTGTTGAATGTCATAGAGCATTGACCGCATCTTCAGGTTGGCGTAGGGAAGCATATAATTAGAGAAAAGTAAAGCCCCTATGGCTATCACTGCGGAAATGATCATGACCGGGGTCATGATCCTTACAAGTGAGATCCCCGAGGATTTAAATGCCAGCAACTCAAGGTTCTCTGCCAGATTCCCGAATGTCATCAGGCTGGCCAGCAGAACTGCCAGGGGAATTGCCAGGGGTACAAGTGTTGCAGTGGTGTAGAGCAGAAATTCCAATATAATATTGAACTCGAGGCCTTTCCCGATCAGGTCGTCGATATACTTCCAGAGGAATTGCATCAGAAGTATAAAAACAACGAAAAAGAATGTCAGGATAAGCGGACCAATAAAAGATTTTATGATCAGTAGATGAAGCTTTTTCACACCACTTCCTATTCGTATTTATTGATTCAACGAAGACAAAGTTAACTTATTTTGAAAAAGAAACGGCGCTCAGATTCTTTCCTATGACGATGTCCTTTAATAATTGCTGTGCACTTTCAACCAGATGGTCTACTTCATTGGATTCACCTGAAGAGGCTGTGAACTCATCTATTTTTTTCAATAGCAGGTCATAAGCAATCGTATCCCCCGGATCACATGAATCCTTCAGCCGCTCTTTGAGTATGGATATCTTTTCGTAATCCTCTATTCCCTCCCTGAGCAGTTCCAGTCTAACACTTGGGAAAAACTCCATATCCAGTTCGTTTGAACTGCGGTAGGAGAGTGAAAAATCCCCGGAGGTATTTCCCCCAACCCGCTGTTCAACAGGGTCAGTGATGGTCCAGTAATCAAATGCCCATCGTAAAAAACCCTGAAAGCCCAGATGCTGGACGTGCCAGGCTATCCAAATGTTTGTGGCAGGATCGATGTCTCCGGCAATAAAATTATTGGGTCGGGGAGGATTGCAACTGGTATAGAAGGTAGTTCTACCGCCATGATCCTGACGCTTCGGATTACCCTCATATCCTACCATCAGGCTCAGATCAAACATATTTGAATCAACAAAATCTGTGGGTGTGTGAAATCCGGCGAGCCCGATCTTCCAGCCAGGATGATTCGCTTTTATGAATTCAATAATCCAGTTGAGTTTTTCCGGTTCTACTTCATCCAGGTAGAGAACTGCTTTTTCAAACCAACCCTTTTCATCAAGATACACCTTGAATGCCTCAAGGAAATGGTTCCATCTGTTTGCATACACATCAGTACCAATTGGGGCGTATAACTCTTTCATGGTCCCAGTGGATTCACACCAATAAGGAATGATATCGCTGTTCCAGCCCACTGGTGACTGGCAGCTGATCTGTTTACTGATCCCCCAGCACATCAATGAATCCACATACCTTTCAAATGTTTTAAATTCATACGCCCATGTGCTGTCGGTTCTCATGATCCATGGGACCATTGAGGGTGATCCAAGGGCGCCCTCCTTGATGTGAGCAGTGATCACTTTTTGTCCCATATCTCCCAACAACCTGTATTTCTTCCGCAGCAATCCAAAGTGAATATCTGACCAGTATTTAATCAATTGATCCGGGTGTACCTCATTATATCTGTCAACCACTGCTGCAGGAAATTGCCAGAGATCTAAATGAAATTTCCATTGATCGATGGGAGGCAGGCTGTATTCAACAACCTGAATGATCAGTTGAAGTTCGAGTTCCACCTGTCCGGATACAGATACAAGGATAGATCCGTGGTATTGCCCTGGGTCTGTGGAGGCAGGGATATCCAAGGAGAGCCAAAAGACTGAGGGACATGAGGGGTGAATGGTGGTATCCAGTGTGGTGCTGAGGATATCACCCAATTCAAGGTAGTGATCCGGATCACGGTTGCTATGACCGCCACAGGGTTTCGATTCCAGATCGGTTCGCACATAACTAACAGAACTGAGGCGGACAGATCCTGGCAAAATGTTGCCATCGGAAGCATTGAAATCTGAAATACGGAAGCTGATATTCTCTTCGTATTCCCGCTCTGTCCATATGACGATGGCTTTTGAAATTCGTTCTCCCTTCCAGGCAACTTCAAATGACTCTTTCTTGATCTCTTCCCCGAAGGAGCTGCATCTTTCATAATAATGCGTTGTTCGGCCAAATGAACCATTGAGAACCTGTGAATAGCTGTTCAAAGGAAGGCACAGGAGCAGAATGAGAAACTTCTTTGGTATTGAAAATAGGGGAATCATCATTATTCTGATAGCTGCTTTATCAGTCTTTTACCCTTGCTGACCATTTCCGAGGCCGGGTGGGTTTTGAGATTTTCCAGATCAAATGTGGCCAGGTGGTTGTTCAGCAGCAAAAGCTTTTCATCTGACTCGTCTGAATCTTCCTGTTTAAGACTATTTCTCAGTATCGTGATCTTTTCATAATCCTGAATCCCCTCTCTAAGCCGCTCAAATCTGACTGAACTCAATCCTCCCGGGTAGACGATGTATGTATCTCCGGCCGGAAACCTGCGGAACCTGGAATCCTGTAAGGGATCAGGTGTCCACGAGTTGTAACTCCAACGAAGCATTCCATCGAATCGGCGGTAGGCCGCATACCAGGGAAGGAATGTGGCTTCCGCCGGGTTTGAAAATGTAAATGTATTAGGTCTTTCTTCTACACAACACACATAGAAGGTGGTTTTAAATCCGGAATCACTTCTACGCAACAGGTTTTCATCGGGTAGTATGTGTTGTGATGCTACACTCAAGTCATAGAGCATTTCATCCAGCTCCGGGTGATAATGACCTGCAAATGCAATTTTCAGTCCGGGGGACTCCATGCTGACCAATTTAACCACCTCCTTCAAATCCTTCAGTGATCTTTCGTCCATAGAAATGGTGGTGATATCCGCCCAGTTTTTCTCTTTCAAATGTTTATAGAAATCATTTAGAAAAGGGCCCCAGATCTGATTATATTCCTCGCTTCCCAGCTTGCAGAAGAAGGAAGTGTCCCGTCCAGAGAACTCATCAAAATATGAATATTTATTGTTCCACGAAATCATGGAATAGCAATTTATCTGATCCTTGATCCCACACTCCATTGCAAATTCCACCCATGAATCAAAGACAGTGTAGTCATAAGTCCAACTGCCGTCACTTTTCCTGACCTTTGTTACCATCGAATGGAAAGGATCAAATGTTTGGCCATTCCATGGCAGGTCTGTAATGGTGGAGGTGATACATTTCTGACCTGCATCGGCCAGCATTTCCAGGTTGGGTCTCATGCATTCAAAATGCTCTTTTGTCCATGGCTCAACCTCAAAATACCGGGCTTCAGCATAAGGATTCTGCCAGAGGTCAAGGTGAAAACTCCATTGGTCCGGGGTGAGGAGTTCTGGAGACATTACCTCAATCTTAAACTTAAATTCGGCTCCATTCTTTCGGTCCCGGACAATTGCAATGGACCCGCTATAATGACCCGGTGCAGCATCATGGGGGATATTAATGGAAATCCATAGCAGATAAGGTGTACTGGCCATCAAATCAATTGGAGTTTTAAGCGGATGCAGTGCATCGGCCACCAGGGATGAATCATATTGCTGGATTCCTGTTTTTTCACACCCTTCTGCAAATTCATCAGTCATTACGTATTGGATGTTGTACAGATTAATATGATCGGCATTAATCAGGTTGTTATCATGACCTGTGAGGTCCGAAACGGAAATATTTACATTCTGCAATTCTTCTGGTGACCAAAAAAGCAACTGAGTACTTATTCGTTCACCTCTCCAGGCAAACCCCTCCCATCTCTGGTTCTCAGTGTACAGAGGTATGTCAGAGCCTCTGGAGGTGGTGTCAATATTGAAGAAAGAACCCTGAATCAAACCAGAGATAGTTGAATTTTCAACACATCCCAGTGGAAGTATTAATATTCCCAGGAGGATTATATAGAGTGTGGAGCTTTTCATAGACATTGCCGAAGAATTATTATCGGGTTGAATGAATTAAGAATAGTTTTGAATCATAGCTCTTAAGTTTTGGAAAAACTACCCTTATCAGGTAGGCTCCTTTCGGGTAAAGTTTAAGGTCAATGGCCTGCACCTCATCCGCCCGGCAATACCTTGTGGTCTCATATAACAATCTTCCCAGGAGGTCCAGGATAGTTATATTTGCCTGATCTGTCACCTTGAAATCCAGATATAATTGGTTGCTGACAACCGGATTCGGGTAAATCCTGAAAAGAGTTTCATTCCACGACCCGGAAGGAATATTTACAAATACCGGTCCGATCTCTTCACAGCTGGACCAGACAAAAGCAAAGGTCTCGCCAGTTGAGTTCAATGGTATCTCGTATCCCCGGTCAACACCCCAGTGTTCTGCACATGCCGAGGGCACAGATTCGCGCACTCCCCACACATCATCATTCAGAAAGTAATAGGCCCCTGAAGAACCGGTGCTAATCTCTGTATCATAGCTGTAGATTTGATGCCCCTCATGGGTCATCCAGTTCAGCTGCCAGGTTTTTCCCTGTTTATTGGGAAACTCACCGGTTACATATGCTCCGTTGGAAACATCCACACCATTCATGTCCACCTTAAACGTGACCGGAACTTCTGGTTTTGTGATAAAGTTTGCAGTAAGATTTATTTTAGAATTTATCCTGAACTGAAAGGGATTATCCGAACTTGTGGTATCACCTGTCCAGACCGAAAAAAGCCAGCCTTCCCCGGGAACTGCCACCAGCTCTACCGGGATGCCGGAACTGTAAACCGCCTCAACAGGTGAGACGGTTCCATTACCTGTTACGGTCACGGAAAGGGTATACTGAGGGATGGTATCACAGGTGGACCAACCATGGGCGAAAATCTCACCTTTTGAAGAAGCAGGAATGTTATATACTCTATTACTTCCTGAAGTGTCGGCACATGCACCAGGAACTATTTCACGCCCTGCTTGAATGGTATCATTCAGAAAATAGTATGATCCGGATGTCCCTGGTTGAATAAAGGCTGTATGGTAAAATGTATTATTCCCTTCCAGTTGCATTCGGTTAGGAACCCACTTCTCACCCCGGAAGTTCTCAAATTCACCTGTAATGTACACTCCTTTTGAGATGTTATTCCCTGACATATCGACTTTGAAAGTTACAGGAACCTTATCACTCAATACCATCATCCAGTTTACACCATCGTGGAGGTTGTATTCAAAATCCCAGAAGGCTTTATTTTCCCAGGATGAGCCTTTTCCCCACTGATCTGCATAGATATAACAATCACTTGCAACCCATTCTCCGCCCCAGACAATAACTCCGGATCCGCCATGCTGAATTACCTCCCTTGTGATATCCGTCAGATAGCGTTTTTGTGTTTCAGTTGTTGGAGGATTTGAATATCCTGCAGGGATGTTATCTGTTCCAAGTATATCCACGTGAGTGTCACTCCCGCCATCTGTGAAAAGTTGTGCGGTTTCCATGACCAGAAATTCAATCCCGTAAGTATCAATGATTCCTGCCACATAATCACCCAGGGTAGGGTATCCACCGTAATTATCATCATTCCACCCATGGTATAGAGAGATACCAATCATATCAAGATCTGGTCCATAGGGCCAGTGGGCTGCCAGCCACCATTTCGTTGCTGCGGGCCCTAGCATATGAAAACAAACCTTGATCACCGTGTCATATTTTATAGCGATATCCCTTACAGCCTTCGATCCTGCATTATGCACAGCCACACTTCTGGCCGGATCATAGTTCGGCAGCTCATCCTCCGGTACATTGGGCATTAAACGGTGCCATGAGCTCTCATTGCCAATGGAAACGATTTCTGGGAAGAGACCCGCGATGCAATATTCATCCAGCACAGTGTATGTGTGGTTATAAACCGAATCGGTGATTTTATCCAGATCAAGTGCAATTTCCTGCCATGCCAGGGGAGCCACATAGATATTCAGGTGGTCGTCATCTTCCAGCGCATAAGACTGGTAAGAAAAGGTCAATAATGTTTTCAGACCGGCATCTTTCGCCCTTTGCATGCCGATCTTCACATTTTCAGCCGAGTGATGGTCCACCAGCTCTCCTTCCGAATAGCTGCTCGAAAATGGAGGCAAGGCCACGGTCAGCCTGACAATATTTGCCCCATGATTTGCCATGCTCTGAAAGGGATCTGTGGGTATTCCGTCCTCCTTGAATACAATTCCGCATCTCTTCTCCAGGTAATCAGTAAAATTCATTGTCGTTCCAACATACCGATCCTGGGAGCTTACCTGGGAAGTAGTTGCCAATATCCATAGGAGGGAAACGCTGATTCTTATGGTTCTGTATGGTATCATTCTTTCTTACCCTTCTACCTGATTAGAATTATCTTTTCTGTATGACCAGCTATATTTGAGGTTATGCTTATGTAATAGACCCCATCCTGCAGATCTGAAAGATCGATCTTCTTATTCATCCAACCTGTATCATTATAATAACTGTATATTTTGACCACCTGGCCGTAAGCATTGATCACAGCTATATTTACTTCGTCATTGGAACCATAAAGTAATTCAATGTGGATCATTCCATTCGTTGGATTTGGAAATATATTGAAAACTTGGATTTGATCCTCGGGGACTGTAAGTGAGGGAGTGAATACAGGTGTGAGAGTAACATTAAGGTTTCCAGTAAAAGTTATATCAGGATTGGAATCATCAATCTCTTCCCATCTCTGGAAGGAATAACCATCGTCCGGAACAGCCGAAAGCTTTATGGGAATGTTCTTAAAATAAGTATTGTTGAATTGGTAAGGAAGTTGCATTTGATTGCTGTGTATTAAGACAGTTCCATGGCTGTTCTGGTGATAATCCAGGTTTAAATCATACGTTCCCTCCAGTCCAAAGTAATTGTTGATATGCTCATACATGAAATCTGGGCGGTCCATAAAAAAGGATTTGTAATGCTGAATATTCTCCTCCCATATTTCCCTGGAGCCTCCCATACTCCTTCCCCAGCCCAGCTCAGGAATATTTTCTCCCCATAGCGCCAGGTGTTGGTCCACGTATGGATCGAGAAGGCCGGCTATGCTATCGGTGAACCGGGTAACACGATCGGGATCAAATATCAATTCCATGAAGGTACAGAAGCGTTGGATGAATTCATTCCTGAAATCCTCATTTTTCAACATCTTTCTCAGGAATAGTGTGCTGGCTTCAGAATTAGGCCAGGCATCGAACATAGGTATAGTGGCATGTTCCATGGAGTTGTATGATGGTTCGGTTTCAAAGTATGTTTCAAAATTGGTAGATCCATCCGTATCAAACAGCATCCATCGCCATTTACCCCCATTGCGTGGTCTCCAGATGGCATTATTGATGGCGGGCCAGTCATAGTTCGCCAGGTAGATCTCAGCAATGTGATAATTGATATACTCATTCATATCGATTTGCCCCTCAACAAACTGGTAATTCTCTGGGACTGAAAGGTCATGGGTTTCAATGAAGGTATTTAGCTCCTGAAATGCGGAGTCGCTCCCTACTTTGATCTCACTCCAGTTGGAAAATGGATTCTTGATCATATCGATCTCCTCCTCCTTGAATCCATGATGGGAAAAGATGTAGTCTTCATTGAAATGCTCCCTTAATTCATAGATTCCCCAGAACATTCCGTTTAAATAAAGTGCGGCAGGTCTGTAATCCATCAGGTCAAGATCTACCTTATCCCGTAACAACATTTGATTCAGGCCATCCCGGAACATCATGGATTGAAAATCATCACCGGCATTCCGGATTTTGATCCGGTAGTACCTGTTGATTTCATTTCCGGGAAAGACCGGGAAATCAATATAAGGATCCCCGTATCTTTCCCTGAAAAAAAGGTTGAATCCCTTCATGTTTAATCCGCGTGAACATCCTCCCCCGATCTTTACCCCCACATTATAACGAAAGACAGGTGAGCCATCCGGTTCAAACATGCTGATACGCCCCCTTTTCTCCCAATCACGGTTCCAGTTGGCCTCATAGTTTACACAGTACCCGGTGATGCCATTGTTCCCTTTCACATAGATCCCATATTGATCATCAAACAGATCCTTTCCGGCAAGTTCCAGTGATAGGACGGGTAGTTCCCCCGGTGGCCTGGCAATGAATGATTCTCTGGAAGCAGCTCCTGAAAATCCTGGCAGGAATGCCTTTGCGTTAATCTGTACGGTACTGTCAGTGCTGAAACTACCCGTATAGAGGATAGAAGATTCTGTGGGGTCTGATCCATCAATGGTATAAAATACCTTTGACATTGAGTCAGGAGCTGATATGGAAATGGCCTGGGATATTTCAAAGACTCCCCCATGTGGTTCGATCAAAGGAGCTGAAAGATATAGCCCGGCATTGTTGTTGGAAGATCGTGGTGTCGCTTCACCCAGCAAGACAAAATCACCTTGACCATCGTTCTTTCTGCCAAATGTGGCACCTGCGGGGACAGCACCAAATGATATTGAATCCAGCCATATCACTTCATCATTTATAAGCTGGATCATGCCTATCTGCTCCCCGCCTGATTTTAGTTTAAAAGAGGCATGCAGTACACCCTGTTCCTCATCTCCATCCATCCAGATGGTAAAATATCCACCAGCTTGCAGGAAAAATGGACCGATCAATTGCCATTTAAGCGGATTAGTGAAGTCATCTGTAAAGTAAATATCATCAAGATAGACAGAAAGGCTGTCACCATTATACAATTCGATCCAGTCATCCGTTTCTCCAAACTCATCTTCAAACGTATCGTTAATCGGGGCAATTTCATTGATACAGAGGTTGGAATAGTCCGATTCCAGAGCATTCGAAATTGGAATTCTGTTCTGTGCATGTAAACAGGGTAGCAGCATTGTGAATATGAATAACAAAACAGATCTCATGGGCATGTACCTATCTAGTCAGGATTTTAATGGGTTCTGGTTGCAGTTTTCCTGCCATGGCGGTGATGGTGATTTCATCAGGCTCATCCCCGGCCATTAGAAGTACGGTGGCTATTCCTGCTTCTGCCGATGGGAAGGACTCTCCCAGGATCCTGGCATCCCCGGAAATTTCAAACCGTACCTGTTCAGAAAATCCGGGGATCACCATGTTGTTGATATCCACGATTTTCGCATGTACAAAAATTGCATCATTTACACCACTTTCCAATGGCCGGCCCGAGAAATCAACTTCGATTATAATCTTTGCAGGCTCCCCTGGAGTAACAACCTGGTGCCTGGCTGCCTCTTTCCCATCCATTGATGCAATGGCAGTAAGCGATCCGGGAGTATAAGGAACATCTTTGAAAGTAAACGGGGGATGATCCAGGTTGGCTGAGATCCTGTCCTGATCCGGGCTTTGAGTCCCCAGGCTTTTCCCGTTCAACAACAATTCAACTTCTTCACAATTGCTGTAGATCCTCACAGTTGAAGGTGATCTATCGTCCCAGTTGCTGGCAATATGCACCATGGGTTTATTGAAACCGCCCACGAGAGGTACCCCGACCCCCCGCTGACTCTTAAAGAGATAGTAACTGTATTTGGGAAGTCTGAATATTCCCATGATCCCGGAAGCTTCAAGGTCATCCGCATACCCCCGGTTATAATCGAACATGACCCAGTATCCATCGGCTATAGCAGGAGTGTTGAAATTGTCACTATGGGCCTCCTGGATATTGGTTGCCTGCTGCAATAAGTTCTTTTCACCACTTCCCGGTAATTGCCTGCTGGATCGCTCTACCTCCATCAAATCTGCCCAGTTATCCTGGTTTAGTCCCGCATTCATGGCATAATATTCCCAGTCTCCGTACTCGGAGACAATATAAGGTTTTTGGGGGTATCTGGCCTGATGTCCAAGCCTGTGTTGCCTGGCCTGGAGGTAAATGTTGTAACCGTATTTTTGCCATCCTGCAGTATAACAATTACCCCCCGGATATTCCTGGCGGGCGATGCTCACCAGGGAATCAATAAATGGTTCGGGCATCCACGATTCGTTCAATGAGACCTCCCAGGCGAGTACTGAGGGATGGTTCCGGTCACGGCGGATCAGGTCCCTGCATGTTTGAAGCACATGCTGTTTAAACTGCTCATCTTCAACATAGTATTGCCAGCCCAGTATGGCATCGATGGTTACAATTCCCAGTTCGTCACATGCATCCATGAATGCAGGGGAGTGCGGGTAGTGGGAAAGTCTCACATAATCAAAGCCCGCCTCCTTTATTTTTAATGCATCTCTGTACTGGGCATTGTTGGAGAGCGCGTAACCGATAAAAGGGTATTCCTGATGACGGTTCACCCCCCGTAAAAATGTTTTCCTGCCATTGATGAATAGCCTGTTTTCCTGAAATTCAAATTTTCTGATTCCAATCCGTGTGGTCTTTTCATCCAGAACTGTGCCCCTGCGCATGACCCTGGTGACCAATTCATAGAGATGTGGAGACTGAGGGGACCAGAGCGCTGGATCTGTGACACCCAGTTCCTGGATGACTTCCCTTTCTTCTCCCGGCTCCAGTGTCACTGCTTTTACAACCTCAGTCACCTGATGTCCGTCACGATGCAACGATTGAGTGACATTTACAGGGATAGTTCCAACACCGCTATTGTTGAGGTGCGTTCTCACCTCAAGTGTAGCACGTGCATCTGATACCTCCGGAAAGGTTACAAAAACACCCCCGCCAGCCACCTTACCGGCATACTGTTCATCAGTGATGTGGACAGGGTTCTTTACAACCAGGAATAGGTCCCTGTACAGACCGCCGTACATATTGAAGTCAAGTGTTTCAAGAGGTTTGGGACCTGTAACTGGATTATCCTCATTATTCAACCTTATATGGATGAGATTCTCTTTTTCCGGTCGAATATCCTCCGAAATATCAATAACAAAGGGAAGATAACCACCATGGTGGGTGGCCTTTTTCTTGCCATTCACCCAGACCTCGGCCAGGTTCATTGCCCCTTCAAACCTGAGAAAGATTCGTTTTCCTGTCCATTCTTTTTTCATCTTGAGCGGTTTCCGGTACCAGCAGACCCCCTGCCATTGGTCGTTTACCACCAAAGGCTCGGTACGCGGTGTGTGAGGCAATGAAACCTCTTCCCAGGTTAGATCTCCTCCTTTTTCCATCAATTGATCTGGCGTAGTGAATCCCAAAGAGTCGATGGCGAACTCCCAGTGGTGGTTGAACAATATACTCCCGGTGTTGGAGTCATCAAAATGTGTATTGCCACATCCTGAACCAAATATCGGGAAGATGATCAGAAGTATTGATAACCATCTCATCATTACGAGGATAAATTAATGTGAAAAAAAAGAATAGCCCATACACTCCATTCATGGAGGGTGTGTAATGGGCTATTCATTGATATAACCAGGTCTTATTTGATATGCACTTTTTGATTGACTACACCCTGGTTGGTGGTCAATGAGATGATATACAATCCAGGTGTCAGTTCTTCCACGTTAATCTGGGTAATATCATTACCTGCCACGGATTTCACCCTGGAGCCAAGGATTGAATAGATGTCAGCCCGGGATACACCTGGATCCCCCTGGATATGCAGCACAGAGCTGGCAGGATTTGGGTAAAGGGTCAGACCATTCAAACTGTTGGATGATACACCAGAAGTGATCTCCTTGACAAGCGATACGAACTCTATCTCACACCATCCGTCATCGTTGCCATCATCGTATGCAACATTATCAAATTCAATAATCAGGTTTTTACCGGCAAGCCCTGCTATTGCTGGAATAGCCATGGTCTGGTTAAAAATGGCATAATCTGAAGTATTGATTCCGCTGGGAGGATCGATGGCCATTAAATTTTCGGCACTGCCAATCTCCAGTCTTACAGAAGAGTCTGCCTCTGATACACTGACAATGGTATTCACTGAATGAGAGTTCCATGAACTCCGTGCAGAGAAGGTCAACGTATAAGTGGCATCTACATTTTCGAGTACATCAACAACCTGGTAAAGTGTGGGATCAGCCGAGGCCAGGGTGACCATTGGTCCCCAGATACCTCCACCCAATGAATCCCTGAGTTCATCAATGTTCCAGTGCATGACATCTTTCAGGCTTGTGGACTCGGGATCAGATTCTGGCACCCTCTCTGAGAAATCGCCATTTCTGATCAGTTCTCCGGCAGGTATTACAGTAACCTTGGTCAGTACTGTATCTGAATTGACCTCACCGTCATTTACATACAATGCAAAGGAGTAAAAAGATAATTCGGATACATCGGGAGCTGTGAAGGTTGGATCCACGGCATTGGGATCCGAAAGGGTAATACCCGGGAATGTACTGATCCAGTTATAGGTCAGCGGGTCATCATCCGGATCTGAACTGGCAGAACCGTCAAGTGTCACCAGGTCTCCTCCCTTCACTGTCTGATCAGTTCCGGCATTTGCCACCGGTGGGTTGTTGACCCCGGGAAGTCTTTTGATTAGTGCAATATCGTCAAAATGTGTCCATGCCCCACCATCTACTATATTAAGCGGAGTACAGGTAAATTCAACAATGAGATTTTTACCCACATAAGCAGAATTTTCCGAGAAGCCAAAAGAGAGTACCATATCGTCTACACCTATTACAAGAGAGTCGGTTACCAAAACGGTACGTACGGAGGTGTCGGCATCAGAAGTGCTCGCAATGACAACAACTTTACCTGTGTTCCAGCTGTCCCCTGCCCAGAAGGTAAGATCATAGAGCACTGAATCGGCAGAAATGACTTCCACCACCTGATAGAGGGTTGCTGAATCACTTGAGGTTAATGTTACATGCCTGTCAAGAGCATCTCCCCACCAACCGGAATCGATGGTATCCTTATCCATGTACCAGTCGGCAATACTTACGATGGAATCTGAGTCAGGTTCTCCCGATTCGAAACCACCATTTCTAATTATGTCCTCCTGTCCATGTATCAACACAAAGGAAAACAACACGATGAATGAAGTAAAAACTTTTTTCATAATACAAGTGTTTGGTTAATAAAAGATCTATTTAGATGTAATTTACATATATAGCTTTGTTTATAATTTCCGGTAAAGCCTGATGTTGTCGATGGCAACAAAACTCTCTGCCCATATGGGTTCTTCTGCATTCCAGGTATGACGCTGCTCAAAATCTATGGCCACTTTCTTACCGATGGCCGTTGAAACAGCATCAATGGTAATGGATTGACTCAAATGCAAAAATCCTCCCGGTTCAATACCCAGTGTGTCATATGACTCACTGAGTACAGTAACAAAATTGTAATCTCCCTCCTGTTCTTCAAAAACGATGAGCCTGGCAAGTTGAATGGCAGGGTATTTCTTTCCCTGCCAGTCAGGATTATTGGATAGCAGAGACACATCAAATTCCAGGGTATAGTTCGCATTGGGGTGGATCAACTCCTCCACTGGCTGATATATTCCCAGGGTATAGGATCCGATCCTTGCAACAAACTGTCCCTCCGGGGCACTCTCCATTTCAGCAATGGATGCCAGCGGCGCCCAATCTTCAGAGATGCCGAAAAGACTCCATCCATCAACTTCGCCAAAATCTGTTGTTTCATACCCTGGCATCTCAAATCCGGGATTGATCACAACAGTGGTTGCACGTCCTATGATCTCACCATTGAAAAAGTAGATAGCACTATTCAGATCCAATGTTCCCTGATCCAGGATGCGCTGGGTCAGATCGTCCAAAGCCACCAGTCCCTTTGCATCATCTATGGCCTCCTGAAGCAATGATTTGTTTCCGGATTTCACATCACCTTCCTCATCCCCCTCTTCTGTGTTTGATTGAACAATTTCTGCATAATCTATCAGCTCCTGGAAGGAGGAACGAAATGGGACCATCTGATCAAAAAATTCCTCACTGGCTTCCAATAATAATGTGTATGCATTATCTACCTCCTCTTGACCGGAGGCTTCATTATCGTCCACCAACTGTGCATTATCAATGACATCCTTATAGACTTGCCTGGATCCCGGATTATATTCTCCCTCTGCAGGCCCTTCAAGTGTTGAATTCAGGAAAGTTGTAGATCTGTTAATCTCATAGGTGAGGTAATTCTTGAAAATGATATGTGAATAATCCTCTTTTTCTTCACAAGAGCTGAACATGGAAATTACCATCAAAGCAATGAGCGGCAGGGTAATGTTTGTGTGAGTTTTCATTTTCCGAACATTTTTTTCAGATTAGAAACCTGGATTCTGGGTGAGTCCTGGATTTGATGCAATGGCACTGGAGGGCAGAGGCAGCAAGAGGTATCTTTCCGGAGTGACTGCTTCCCAATCGGCCGATTGGGATTTGATATATGCGATCAGGTTGTTGTAATCCATCCTGATCATGTCCCGTTTGGCATGTCCTTCGAAGTATAGCTCCCACCTTCGTTCATTGTGAATATGGTTCAGCAATGAAACAGCAGTGTAACCGGCCGGATCAAGATTTTGTAATCCTGCACGTGATCTCACTTTGTTTACTTCATTGACAGAACCAACAAGGTCATCCATATTGGCCAGGGCTTCTGCACGCATGAGAATCACATCTGCATACCTCAGTAAGGGATAATCGGTTCCCGAATTGAAGCCTTCGGTGGAAGGATCTGGTGGATATTTCAAAAGCATGATGGGATCAACTGTCCCGTCAGTTGAACTGAACAGCCCCTCTTTTCTTTTGTCCCCGTTTTCAAATGAATTAAAGAAATTTGTAGTGACCCTGATATCACCGTTCCAGTCATAATAGATATTGTAATCTGTGATCTCAGGCGCTCTCCACAGGTATACCTGCAACACATTGGCATCTACTACCGGACTCGTCCCTGCAATAAACGGCAGGACCCAAATCACTTCCTTGTTATTAAAACCTTCATTTCCGAGAGAAAATATATCCATGTAGTTGGATTCAAGTGAATACTCCCCCGAGCTGATCACCTCTTGAGCTATAGCCGCACATTCGGCCCATTTTTCCTGCTGAAGGTAAGCCCTGGCCAGCAGTGATTGTGCTGCCCCTTTTGTGAGCCTTCCATAATCCGTTTCGTTCATGGAAACGAGTGAGGATTTTTCGGGTAACAAGTCAATGGCTTTGGTCAGATCATCCTCGATCAGAAGATAATTGCTCTCCACGCTTTGTCGTGGTATTTCCATTGGGGTTTCTGTTGTTGTAGTAATCTCCGGCACCCCTCCAAACCAGTTCACCAGGTAGAAGTAGACCATGGCCCTGACGGCATATGCTTCGCCAGTTATCCTGGTTTTGACGGTTTCATCAATGTCCATTCCAGGAAGCCTGTCCAGCACTGCATTGGCATAGTTGATGCTTCTCCAGAAACTGGGCCAGAGGCCCCAGTCCACAAAATCGGGAGTTGTACCCGACCAACCTGTGTAGGACTGGTAATCGAGTGTGGCAAAATATCCTCCCGTGGCGATGTTTGTGCCCATGTCTTCAACGCAAAACTGCCAGAAGGATAATCCTTCCCAGCCTCCGCGTGTGGAAGCATAGGCGGCCTTGATGGCAGATATTGCATCCTCTTCGGTTTTCCAGTAATCGCTGTCTGCAATCTGTCCGTAGATTTTCTCCTCAAGGACATTCTCACAACCAATAGCAGTTGAAAGCAACAGGATCGAAATAAACAGTGTCAGATATTTCATGTTATTCTAATTTGCAATTAAAAAGAGACATTCAATCCAATGGTGAATACCCGGGAAAATGGCATTAAATTATAATCTGCATCAGTGGCCCATACATCAGGATTGATACCTGAATACCTGGTTAGTGTGAACAGATTTGATGCACTGGCATATATCCTCAGGTTTTTGATTGCCTTGTCATTATCGAAATACAATTTATATGTGAGGGTTATATCACGAAGTCTCAGAAAAGAGCCATCTTCAATGCTCCAGTCACTCCTGACCAGTTTCTCGTCCAGGTTTTTCGTTAACGATGGCACTTCATTGGAAGGATTGGATGAGGTCCACCTGTCAAGTGCCATGGGTGTTTTATTATTACCGTAATGGTGGCTGGGGAAGGTGAAGGTGGCCTTATTGATATTCACTATGGTTTTATCAAAGACACCTTCGAAGAAAAAAGAGAGTTCAAATTTCTTATAGTTCAGCTGGCTGCTGAATCCCCCTGTAAATCTGGGATTAGCATCTCCCAGGAATACCCTGTCGTGTTCTGTGATCTTCCCATCTGGCCCGGGAATAACTTCACCATCCTCACCGATCCCGTTAAGATCTGCAAATTTCGGATCTCCGGGAGCTGCATTGTATGAAGCCGCTTCATCGGTTTCATCTGACTGCCATATCCCAATAAAATCGTATCCCCATATGGCATTTAATGGATAACCCTTTTGCTTGATCCCGGAGTAACCATAATTGGTTCTTTCTATCCAGATATCCTTATCAAGGATCACATCCCCATCGAGATCCGTGATCTCGTTCCGGTTATAAGAAAACAACAGACCCGGCTTCCACTTCAGCTCATTATTGAAAAAATTCTGAAACAGATCAAGCTTGACTTCGATCCCACTGTTGAGCATAGCGCCCTTGTTCAAAGTGATGTTTGTGTATCCCAGCTCCTTAGGGACCTGCCTGTCCAGGATCAGATCTTCATGATTGGTGGAATAGTAGTTGAGTTCTGCATAAAACTTAGGATTCCCTACCTCCAGGCCAAGGTTAAGGGTGTAGGTATTCTCCCAGTGAAGATCCGGATTTGGAATATAAGTACTGCCCCACTCAATGGCATTGGTTATACCGCTCCCTTCATAAACTGGTCTGAAATTAAGCAGGTTTTGAGTCCGGAAGCCCGGTATATTTGAATTCCCGGCAATACCGTAACCTGCCCTCAGCTTCAGAATGGAAAGGAACTGAACATTGTCGGTAAAGTACTCCTCCTGGTCTATCCGGTAGGCGAGTCCGAAGGAAGGAAAATGCCCCCATTTGTTTTGTTCACCAAACACAGTCGCGCCATCGAGCCGGTAATTGATGGTAACCAGGTATTTGCTCTTATAGTCGTAGTTAATCCTACCCAATCCGGACATCACGCGTTTTTCATACCAGCTGCTTCCCATCTGTCTCTCCAGAAGCCCTGCATCGATATTATAATATCCGATGTTGAGATAAGGAAAATCGAGTGCAGAGGCCCAGTGTCCCCTGTTTCGAAAGTTCTGGTAAGACCCACCAGCCATGATAGAGAACTTATGGTGGTTGATCTGTTTGGTATAGCGTAAGAAATAATCGGCATAGATCTGCCTGCTTCCGGTCGAGGAGATTCTTGCTTCGGTCTCTTTTTGTGACTCCCATAATGGTTTGGACCTCTGGTAGAAGCTCTCATACGCATTTTGGGCTATACCTCCTTTTAGAGAGGCCCTGAGGCCTTCAATGAATTCGTATTCAATTCCACCCGAGATCCTGGTTGTGTTCGATTCAGTAAAACCTTCTTCTGCTTCGGATGGAAAAAGTGGATTATAGTACCAGGTTGCATTAGGTTCGAATGTATGCAGAGATAAGTTTCCCTCACTATCATAAATAGGAGAGGAGGGAGAAAAACCGAGTGACCGGTCAAAGGAGTTCTGGATACTGTCCCTGTTTTCATTTGTAAAGTTGACATTGATATTGAATGAGAATTTTTTATAGTCATAATCCAGTCTTGCTACTGTGTTTATCCGTTTATAACCCGAAGGACTCACGATCCCGTTTCCATTATAATAGTTGGCAGCTGCCCTGTACTTTACACCCTCTTTCACGCCCGAAACCGCCAGGTTATGTTCCTGCGTTAAGTTTCCGCTGTTTATTACCTCTTTCTGCCAGTTTGTGTTGGGAAGTGTATCCCAGGCCCCGAAGGGATGCGGATATCCATTATCCGGTCCCCAGCTTCCCAGCTGCAAATTGGGATCGTGGGCCAGGTCATAATAAAAACGTGCATATTGCTCTGCATTCATCATGTCAATTGTCCTGGCCACTGCCTGGCTGTAGAACTTAACACCGTAGTCGACCTGAATCCCCTGTTTATTTCCCTGTTTTGTAGTAATAATAATCACACCATTAGCTCCCCTGGATCCATAGATGGCTGTGGCAGAGGCATCCTTCAGCACATCGATCTGTTCAATGTCGCTGGGATTGATGGTGTTTATATAGGAGACATTATCCATGGGGAAACCATCAATAACGATCAGTGGCTGACCAGCTTCCCCTTCCTGGAATGAACTTGCTCCCCTCAGGATAAACTCGGGAGTGGCCCCCGGATTCTGATTGTGACTGCTGATGTATAATCCGGTTACCCGACCCTGGAGCATCTGTGCTGCATTGGAGATGCCTGATACATTAAGGTCTTTTGGTTTTACCGATGTTATTGATCCTGTCAGGTCACTCTTTTTTGCAGTCCCATAACCAATAACAACCACCTCGTCCAGATTTACCAGATCCTCGTCCAAAAGGATGTTCAGTTCGGTCTTCCCGGAAACTTCAATCTCCTGGTTCATATATCCCACATATGAAACAACCAGCACAGGATCCTGTGTGGTCAGGTTGAGGGAAAACCTGCCATCCTGATCGGTGATTGTACCATTTTGCGTATCCTTTTCAATAATGTTCACCCCGGGCAGGGATTCACCTTCGGATCCTTTCACCGCACCAGCTATCCTGGTCTCCTGGGAAAACAGATTTGCAGATGTCAGAATCAAGATTATAACGAAAACAAAATGTTTCATAAATCGTAGCTTTAATGAGGTACCAGGTAGAATTTAAAGAGAATGGCCACAATCAGAACAATAAGCATTAGTGCAAATGCGAAAAGGGCGATCAGCAATCGGCGCGTTTTCATACCAGACAAGTTCTATTTTTCAGGGTTGACTGCGGTGTCGGTACTGCAATTTCTTTGATTCATATTTCAGAAAAAGGAACACATATCGGGCAAAAATGAAAATGAATTCGACACGATTTCTTTGTATAAAGGATAATATCTAATAAATTACAGGAAATTTTCTAATGAAGAGGATCTTCATATCTTTCCTGCTCTTGATTCAGTTGTGCAGTGCGAATTCCGCACCTTCATCAGGTCCGCTTCTTTTTGAAACAGTTTTCGGTGTGGGGACCAACCTGAATTCGAGGGTTTATGCTTTTGTGCAGGATACATTTGGCTACATGTGGTTTGGGACAGACTATGGTTTGCTGCGCTATGACGGGTACAGGATGATAAGGATTAAAGTTCCGGAGATCGAATATTCAACACTGCTTGGTTCTGTGGGAGTACAGTCCCTTGCCCTTGCCAATGACAACTCACTCTGGGTTGGGACCAGGCAGGGTGTACTCAATCTTTCTTTGGACTCCTGGCACATTAAAAGTCCTCAACAGTTTCGTGATCTGATAATCCGAAAATTGTTATATGTGAATGATTCCATTCTATGGGTGGGAACAGAACAGGGACTCTATAAATACAATCCGTTGACCGATCGAGTTGTTTATTATAACCACTTGAATTCGAATCTTAGTCAGAATTTCATCGAATCATTGTATCTCGACAACTCTGGCAACCTTTGGGTCGGAACGGCAGATCACCTCAATGTGATGTATGCCGGAATGAAGATATTTGAAACGATCGATCTAAAGGGAGATTACAAACCGGATATCAAGCATAACCTGGTTCTTGATATACAACCGATTTCTGAAAGAAATGACTCTGTGTTAATTGTAGGTACAGAGACCGGACTATGCTTGTTCAATCGATATTCCAGGGAGTATAAGATATATAATGAGCAGACATGCGATCTGACCAATGAGGTAGTGAAGACCATTTACGCAAGGAACAGTGAAGAGATCTATTTCGGGACTGATCTGGGATTTAACAGATTGAACCTGCAAACCGGACAAGTAGAGAAATTCTATCACAATCCATTTAACCACTATTCCATTGCGAATAATGAAGTATGGAAGGTTGGACCGGATAAGAAAGGGAACCTTTGGCTGGCTACTTCCAATGGAGTCAACAGGCTCAATCTTTCCTCCGATCTGTTTGAATACTTCCCCGTATACTTTACTGACCAGGAGGATCCGGTCGGCACCAGGGTTGCCGATGTGCTCCTGGATCAACAGGGCACTTACTGGATAGCCACATCGAGCGGAATTCTCGTTTCAACCAGTAAATCGGGTAATGGAATGGATTTTTCCAGGGCAGCTGGCACCTCCTCATTATCCATTGATAATATCAATACCATATCCATGGATGATAACCGGAGAATCTGGATTGGAAGTGTGGCAGGGATCAATATTTGGGATCTGGCCGAAAACAAGATTCATATTCCGCCCATGGATGATGGCTCAACCTCCAGGATAGCCTCCAACTACATCAGTTCCCTTTATCTGGGAAATGATGACCAGATGTGGATCGGTACCTGGGGTGGAGGCCTCTACAAGGCTGCGGTGAATGTCGAGACAATTGAAGATGTCAATATTCAGTACGTTGCTGATTTTAACGGTCAGATGGTAATGGGTAAGGAACATCTGTGGTCACTGGATGGGAAAATACTTTACAAGTTCAGTTTTATCACTCAAAAAGTAAAAGAGATAAGTGAGTTGAATGATTTTGCCGGGGATGAAGCAATAACCTCCGTATGTTATGCAACCAACGAGTGTTTATGGATTGGATCTAAAAACCAGCTGTTTAAATACGATATTGGCAGGAACAGCTTTGAAAAGATCGGGATGCCCATTGATGAAGACTTTATCGTGATTGGGATTATTGAGGATGATGAAGGTTTTATCTGGGGGAGCAGCAGCAACACGATCTTCAGGTTTGATCCAGTGCGCGGAACCTTCAACTATTTTCCCGTACCGGAGCGGATCCCATTAAAAAAGCTGATCCTTTCCCCTTTCAGAAAGACCTCCAAAGGAGAAATCCTGGTATGTGGATTTGACGGGTTTTTGATGTTCGATCCGAGGAATTTCGATGAAAATGGAGATGATCGGAGAGTGACGATCACCTCTTTGAAGATCAATGGAGAGCCTCTCAATCCCGGTCATAGGAATACGATCTCAAAAAGCAAATCGATTGTTTCTCCATATGACAAACGTAATCTTGATTTTGAATTCTCCTCCTTTCAATACAACAATATTGAGCATGAGCAATATGTGTATATACTTGATGGGCATGAAGATACCTGGAAAGTTACAGAGCCAGGATCAAATACAGCTAAATACGTAAATCTACCGCCGGGAAAATATGTGTTCAAGGTAAAAAGTTATTTAGCGGGAATCATGGCTGATACAGCCACACTTGATATTCGGATAAAGTTACCGGTGTGGGCCGGTCCACCTCTCCTGATCTCTTATATACTGCTGCTGCTGTTTGTATCAGGTGTTATCATATACCAGTATCTCAACCGGTTGAAATACCGGGCCCAGGTGAGCAGGATCCAGATGGAAAAGGAACAGAATGAAGTGCTTAATGCATCAAAAATCCGCTTCTTTGTCAATATCTCACACGAGCTGCTCACCTCCATCGGTCTTGTCATTGATCCGGTAAAACACCTGCTGTCCAGTAAGGAAATTGAGGGTACTATGCGGAATACACTGAAATTAATAGAGAGGAATGCCTATTTTCTTAAGGTTTATGTGGATCAACTGTTGAATTTTCGAAAGATCGAGATCGGCCATGAGGTCAGACGAATTGATTACAGGCTTGAACTGATATCATTCTGCAAAGAGGCTGTGGGATTTTTCAAAGGAAAGGCCATATCGAAGGGAGTTACACTTAAACTCAAAGCAGAAATTAGGGAGATGATCATCGATACTGATGAGGAGAAGCTCTATTCAATCCTTCAGAACCTGTTATCCAATGCAATCAAGTTTACTCCCCGAAGTGGCAGCGTGGTACTGGCGGTCAAGCAGATTTCAGTAGATGAAGTACTCATCGAGGTGAAGGACAATGGAATTGGAATACCAGAACAGGAGCAGCAAAAGATATTCGAAAGGTTTTACCAGGTTGCTGGCGAAGATGGGGTACCGAGGGGTACTGGGATTGGTTTGACCATCGTTAAAGACTTCGTGGAGATCTTAAATGGGCGAATTGAGCTGAAAAGCAAGGTTGGGGAGGGAACAGCTGTCAGAATTATATTGCAGGCACATCAGACAATTACCAGTAAGAAGGAGGATCAAGGATATGTGAAAGAGATAGTATCCAGAGAGACCATCAGCCAGGTTCATGAGGCAGCCTTTAATAGCCTGAATGCCTCCTCCGGGCTACCGATTGTGTTAATTGTTGATGAGAACAGGGACCTCTTTGATTATATCAGGGCATCCCTTAAGACCAGTTACAGAGTAATCTGGGCTCCCAACGGGAATGATGCCTTGGAGATTGTCAGCAAGAATATCCCAACCATTATCATCAGTGAAATTCAGCTGCCTGATATCGACGGAATATCCTTTTGCAAGAAGATCAGGAAGGATGTGAGGACCAGCAGGATCCCGTTTATTTTCCTGACTGCCAGGACAGAAGTTGAGCATCAGCTTGAGGCCATCGATGCTGGAGTGGATGTATTCCTGGCAAAACCACTTGAGATAGAAGTTCTGGATGCTAACATTGCCAATCTGATCAACAGGATGAAGAGAACCGAAGAATTCATTACACGCAGTTTGTTATTGAATGCACAGCAGGTGGAAGTTGATTCAAAGGAGGATAAATTGCTGAAAGAAGTTGTGAGCTATATCCATCAAAATATTACAAATTCCCGCATTACTGCAAAGGATATCAGTTATTCTGTTGGAATCAGTCATTCCAATCTTTACCGGAGAATTAAGAGCATTACCGGTCAATCACTTAATGAATTTGTGAGGTTTATCAGATTACAAAAAGCGGAACAGCTTTTATCCAATGGGAAACTATCGGTATCTGAAGTGATGTTTCAGGTTGGTTTTACCAATCACTCTTACTTCTCCAAGTGTTTTAAAAAGCAATTTGGCACGAATCCCAGGGAATGGATGAATAAGATAGTTACCAAACCCTCTTCAACTAATTTCAAGCAATGATTATGGGTTTAAATAAGTTACGGTTCCCTTATGCACCTGATTGACCCTGAAAGTGACTTGCACCATGGATGGAGGTACATCCGGGTCACTGGCTCCCCATTGCACGGAAATGGTCTGGTCATTTTGCCCAACCTGGTAGACCCTGCCATTGTTTTCCGAATTATTGCAGGCTGCAGGTACAGGCTCAACTGCGTCCCAGGTTGAATCGTTTAATACGAAAAAGAAACCTTCTGACCCGGACGGCAGGTATGTGAAATAGGAGAATATCCCATTGCCCTCATCGGCCATATGTACGATCTGCATAGGTTCTCCCGTCCAGCTACCGCTGATAAATACCCCATTCGAGACATCGATCCCCTCCATATCCACCTTAAAGGTAATCTTCTTTGCGGTCAGGTCAGCGTAGTATTCAGGATTACACCAGTTTCCTCCTCCATTTTTCATGAAGTTTGTATTCTGGGGATTAAAAAAAGCCACATGGTCATGGGCGGAACCTGTACCCCATGGGGTCTTGCAGGGCGTGGTAACCCAGGCAGGTTCCCAGAATACCACCCCTTTACCACCGGATCGCATCACGGCCCGGCTGAAGTCAACCAGGTATTCGAGCTGTTTTTCAGGAATTACGGGTAAATATTGCGGGTCCGGCTCGTTAATGATATTTCCCATGGTATCGTAATTTTCTGTGGTCCAGAGATACCCGGTTTCCACTACCATGACCTCATAGGCTGAGAAAGAACTGACCAGTGTTCTGATGGTAGATTCCAGTTCACCGATGCTGCCTCCATGCCATGCGTAGTAGTAGGATATGCCGATCACATCAAAATCAGTCACCCCGTTACTTATAATGTTGTTGTAGTTCCAAACCTGTCCGCCTAACTTGTTGGAGAAGTGGATCACGATCTTTGGATCCACCGAAGCGGTTGCTCCCACATCTCTTACTGCTGCGATTCCAGCATTAAACAATTGGGCATGCCTTGACCAGCTACTGCTAACCGAGGCAATGGGTTCGTAACCATCCTCTTCCGGGATATGACGAAGAAACCCTCCATTGTTCTCGTTCCCGATCTTTACATAATCAGGCATCAAACCAGCATGATCCAGTTCGGTCAGCACCCTGGTTGTATAGTTATATACCGAGTCTTTCAGATCCTCCAATGAATAGGCTACATCAAGCCATGCCCTGGGTATTAACTGTCTTCCTGGATCTGCCCAGAAGTCAGAATAATGAAGTCCCAGCATCACTTGCATACCTGCTTCTTTTGCCCTCTGAATGGTTTCTTTCACATCTTCAAGATCGTTGTAATGTGGCTTAACACCCGCAGGCTGCACCAGGGAATCCTGCCACCAGGAAGGATCCATCCATAGCCTGACCCTAATCAGGTTAGTACCATGATCCGCAAAGATGGTATAGACATCTTTAGGGACACCATCCTCTTTAAAGACTGCCCCACAATCCTCCATCTGGTTTACATAAGAAAGATCATGTCCAAAGTAGAATCCTTGGCCATATAAACAAAAGGATATCAGGGATATAAATGACAAAAGTGGCTTTTTCATAATCTTGCTTTCTTTTGGATTGCTCCATGACAAAATTATCATTCAATACCATATGTTAAACAATATATCGATCTGTTTTTTTACATTTGATTTCATATTCTCCAAATCAAAATGAAAGCACATAAGCTTATTACGATTATTATATGTTCTCTATTCATTCAGTTTAATATAATGGGTCAGATCAAGGAATATTTAACGATTGACGTCCCTGCCATGCAATTCCGTTCTGATCACCTGGAACTGGGTGGATCGAATTCCGATGGAAGAAACATAGAAGTAAACAACTATTTTATCTCCATAAATGGGAAACCGGTCATCCCTGTTACCGGTGAATTTCATTATGCACGGTATCCAGAGGAGTATTGGGAGGAATCGATACAAAAAATGAAGGCAGGTGGTATCTCCATTATTGCTACTTATGTTTTCTGGAATATACATGAAGAAAGGGAAGGGTTTTTTGACTGGGAAGGATCAAAAAATCTCAGGAAATTTGTAATGCTTTGTGCTCAATATGATTATGATATGATTGTGAGGATCGGGCCTTTCTGTCATGGAGAGATCCGCAACGGGGGATTGCCGGATTGGTTGCTGGGAAAACCTCTGTCCATACGTTCTAACGACCCTGGATATCTGGGCTATGTGGAGAGACTTTACGAGGAGATTGACAAGCAGCTTGAGGGATTATATTTTAAGGATGGAGGTCCTGTAATTGGCATTCAGCTTGAAAATGAATACCAGCATTCAGCTGCTCCATGGGGATTGACCTATCCAGGGCAACCTCATGATTGGACTGCTTATGCACGAGATCTGGCGGTTACCCAGATCGGAGTTGGTATGGCTGAAGGCGAAAACCCTTATGCTGAGCTCGGTAATGAGCATTTGAAGGTGTTAAAAGGTATTGCGCAGAAGGTAGGGATTGATGTCCCCATTTATACAGCCACGGGCTGGGGCAATGCTGCCATTATAGAAAATGAGACCCTTCCAGTGACTGCAGCATACCCTTATCCCACCTGGGCCCCGGAGGAACCTTCGGACTTCTATCTATACACCAATTTACAGAAAACCCCCGATTATGCTCCTGTAAGATACCGCGCTGAGAACTATCCCTATTTTGCTGCTGAATTGGGAGGAGGTATCATGAATACCTACGAAAGACGTCCAATTGTCCCGTCTGAAAGCCTGGACCCCATGATCAACAGGTTCCTTGGAAGTGGAGCAAACGGTATTGGGTATTATATGTATCACGGCGGCTCCACCCCAAGAGGTGAAAGGAATTATTTTAGCGATATGGCCGTTGGATGTCCCATCATCTCCTATGATTTCCAGGCTCCCATCGGAGAATTTGGACAGGTAAAGCCTTCCTATCATCGTTTAATACCTTTGCATTTTTTCCTAAGCTCCTTTGGGGATCTGCTTGCACCCATGCGTGTTGTACTTCCCGAAAGTCAGCAAAAGTTGTTGTCACAGGATACTACTACCCTGAGGTATAGTGTGAGGACTGCCGGGGAATCAGGATTCATTTTTATGAATAACTACCAGGATCATCTTCTCACCAGGACAAAAGAAAATATACAATTTATATTCAGGACCAATTCAGGTGAGCTTGTAATCCCTGAAAAAGGAGGCCTTAAACTTTTGGCTGATGAACACGCAATTCTTCCATTTAACTTGAATATGGATGGAATACGGCTGAATTACGCTACAACCCAGCTTTATACAAAGGGCGGAGATCCGGGAAATGAATATTATGTTTTCTTTACGATCCCTGGTATTGAACCAGAGTATTCAATCGCCCGCACTGGTGATTTGATGATTCAGCGTGGGAACGAAAGCGAGGTCTTTCAAAACAAAAAGAGGTTCAGGATTCGGTGTAATTCAACTGAACCTGCGGAATTTGTGATCACTACAGAGGGTGGGAAGCGAATCAGTATACTAACTGTTCCCCGGGAAATGGCCATGAACTCTTACAAGGTGAACATTGACGGAAATGAGCATCTTTTGTTTTCAGAAGCCCTTGTATTAAGGAGGGAGAGCAAACTTGATCTGATCAGTTTTAACAGGGACAATTTTAAAATCTCCTTTTATCCGCCCATAGGGCATCAGCCTCAAATTGACCAGGGCAATATTTCTACACTTGATCATGAAGGCGCTATTTTTAATATCTTCGAAATAGATCTTCCCGGCTACCGCACAGATATAGTGATGGAATGGATACAGGATAGAAAATTTGCAGTTACAATGCCAGGTCAAATACCTGATCAGGTAAACGACTTATTCCTTGTTATGGACTATTATGGAGATACTGGTATGGGTTTTCTTGATGGTGAACTGGTTGCAGACCACTTCTATAATGGAACAAAATGGTCTATTGGCCTGAAAAAGTTTACAGGGTTCAAGGAAGAAAAGGAATTGGTGTTTTATTTCAGGCCTCTTTACAGGGATGCTCCCTTTCTAAATGATCTTAAGTCAGCAGGAATACCGGAACCAGTAGATTTATTAAGTGGTTTTAAGTTGAAAAACGTTCAGATTCTGCCAGAGTATAAAGTTACTTTGACTTTTTAAAGACCGATGGCGTGTCTTAATCCGGAGATCTGGGTATCCCACAGGTCTATGGCATCATCTTTTTCATCTTCTTCAGCAAAATCGGTGATCAGAAGAGCCACATCGCCGGTGAGTTCGTCGGTATGTATCCTGAATTCAAAATAGGCATCCTCCTCTTCATCGTCATCCCAGTGAAACCTGATGAATTTATTGGCCTTCCTTTGTAAAATTGAGGCATCCTGCTCGGTCCCTTCCCAGATAAAGGTGTATTTCCCCTTTTTGAGATTCACGTTATCGGCAAACCATTCTGAAAGCCCTTCTGGTGTGCTCAACCTGTTGAACAGGATATTTGGGGATGTGTTAAGCGTATACTCAAGTTCATATTTCGTCTTCATGTGCCGGGGGATATTAGTCAATAGTTTTGCCTTAAATGCAATATAAGAAAATTCTGCGTATTTCAAAACTCAGTTCTTCTGAGACTCAGGAATTCAAATGTATAGAATGAATATAAAAAAGAGGCTTCAGATAAATCTTTAATGAAAGTCAGTATATTTATGCTTTTCCAAAATCAGATACAACTATGATTGCAAAGAACAAAAGCAACAAGACCGTCGTCATTGTGATTGCCAGTATTGCGGCCACGGGAGGACTCCTATTCGGTTTTGACACAGGGGTAATTTCCGGTGCTATCCCCTATTTACAGGACTATTTTGAAATAACCGATTCACAGGTTGAGAATATTACCGCGCTGGGACTTATCGGTGCTGTGGTCGGTGCTTTGCTTACAGGAAGAATTACCGATTACCTGGGTCGGAAGAAGGTGATCCTGGCCTCTGCATTTGTCTTTGCTACAGGAGCCGTCTGGACAGGCTTTGCGCCATCTGTACCCCAACTGATGATTTCTCGTTTTTATCTTGGACTGGCCATCGGTGTTTCATCGTTTGCTGTCCCCTTGTATATCTCAGAGATTTCACCCACAAAAATCAGGGGAACCCTGGTATCCATGTTCCAGTTATTAATTACAGTCGGTATCTTGGCGGCTTATCTTAGTAATACTGTCTTTGCTGATGACCATAACCTGGAGTGCTGGCGCCCCATGCTATATGTGGGGGTAATACCTGCACTCATTCTGTTTATCGGAATGTTCTTCCTGCCTGAAACCCCTCGTTGGTTGATGAGCAAGGGACGCGAAGATGAGGCCCGAAAAGTACTGGATAGAATTGAAAGTCCGGAGTTTATTGATGATTCCATTTCTGCGATGAGGAGCGATATCGCTATTGATAAAAGACAGGAAGGCTTCAGGGAGATCTTCAAACCATGGCTGAGAAATGCACTGATCATTGCTGTAGGAATCATGTTCTTCCAGCAGTTTGTGGGGATCAATACCGTGATCTATTACGCTCCGAAGATCTTCCTGGCAGCAGGATTTGAAGGTGCTGAAGCAGCCATTCAGGCATTAGTGATAGTAGGTGTGGTCAATGTGCTCTTTACCATTGTATCCCTGTTTATCATTGATCGCCTTGGTCGAAGGAAACTCTATTTCATTGGGCTAATCGGCATCTTTTTTGCGCTGATATCTATGGGTCTTGGCTTCATGCTGCCGGGAGCTGGTAAATGGTTCCTGGTGATCTCCATGCTTGTGTACATTGCTTTCTTTGCCATAAGTCTCGGGCCATTGGGCTGGTTAATGGTTACTGAAGTGTTCCCAACCAGGGTGCGTGGATTGGGTGCTTCCATTGGTTCATTGTCAAACTGGGGCTTTAATACCCTGGTTGTATGGACATTCTTTAAAATGGCAAATGCCATAGGTAATGCAAAAGAAGTTGTGGTCCCTGAAGGAAAGGACCTGTCTGAAGTTTGTCCCACCTGTATGGGCAGTGTATTCTGGATCTTTGCAGCTGTGGCATTGATCGGACTGGTCTGGGGTTATTTCTTTATCCCGGAAACCAAGGGCGTTTCACTTGAGAAAATCGAAGAACACTGGAGGCAGGGCAAGAGGCCCAGGGACCTGAAACCCTGATTTTATTCGCCCCGGTCTGTTGTTTTCGGACCGGGGTTTTCTCTCTTTTCGAGGATATTAAACTACAAATCAGAACAAATCATGGGTTTTCTTGAACTTGCAAAACGGAGGTATTCATGCCGGAAGTACGATTCACGAAAGGTGGAGGCTGAGAAGCTGGAACTGATCCTGGAATCGGGCAGGGTGGCACCATCGGCTGTGAATTTCCAGCCCTGGCACTTTTATGTAATCCAGAAAGCTGATGATCTGGACAGGATATACCAGGTGTATCACAGGGAGTGGTTCCGTACCGCCCCTTGTGTCATTGTCATCTGCGGTGATCATAACCAGTCCTGGAAAAGGGCGGATGGAAAGGACCATTGTGATATTGATGCAGCGATTGTGACAGATCACATGACCCTGCAGGCCACTGAACTGGAACTTGCAACATGCTGGATATGCAACTTTGATCTGGAGAAGACCATGGATTTGCTGGGCCTCCCGGAGCACATGGAGCCTGTGGTTTTGTTGCCGGTGGGATACCCTCTGGATTCCACAGATTCTGACCGGCATGAAGAGAAACGAAAGCCGCTGTCAGAGATAGTGAGTTATGGATTGCCTGTATAGACAATAGGTGCAATGTTTCTGCAGCCTCCAGACCAATTTCAATTTCTGTTGGAATTGAAGTGAATTTTTAAAAAGTGCAATCTTCTGAATGAACGGATTGCAGATCAATATAATAAATCCGAAAGTTGTAATACCGGTCTGTTATGATGCTGCCAACCTTGTAGACCAGGGATGATTTACCCCACCCGTGTGGAGATACCAGGATAATGTTTTTTTTTCGATATGAACTATGCGAAAGAGCAAATATCACAAAGTTGTTATATCGTATTTTCATAAAAAGGGGTGTAATAGACAAAAAGGAGGCTGTTCTGGAGTACTTCAGCAAGTTTTCTTTGGTATTATTATCCTTTTTTAACGAGGAAGTAGACTGATACCACCCACCGGTGCAAAACGCTACCACCTTTTTTACTTTCCGGATAAAAACGTTAATCTTTCGTATTCTGAAAGATTACAAAAATGATATCCACTTTCACCTGCCTTCATTGTGGCTGCACTTTTCCATGCCATCCTTGCGTTAAAGATCAAAATTATTGCAATGCTAAAGAGTGT
>SDBV01001153.1_pt1 | contig 39392 bp, 53 predicted proteins | sample 2277081 | NCBI WGS metagenome assembly SDBV01 (sample SAMN10402039, study PRJNA504765) | marine sediment metagenome | isolation source: marine sediment core GS10_PC15, 223 cmbsf | place: Arctic Ocean: Southern Knipovich Ridge | collected 2010 | reverse complement strand
CTCTGGTTTTTTCGACATCATCAAGCCTGATGGCGGGATACTTGTTGGCGTGGGCGGGGCAAGTGATCGGACGTGGACAACAGCAGGAATAGTGTTGAATGCGTGGGAGGCACTCTATTACATTCTGCCTATCGGCTCCGGAAGTAGTAGCCTTGCGGCAAACTTTCGAGTCGCTGACTATCGAGGCGCAGTAGAAGTTCCTGCCAACTGGATACTGCTGGCAGTGCGCAATGGTGATTACAGCATAGTCAAAGTCAGCACTGGAATCCATCTTGGCTTGGGGGAGTCCCGGACAAACAATACCATCAATGCAAAGGTCGATGGGATTGCTTCCAACGCGAACAATTACAGCCACCCGAATCATACTGGTGATGTAACGAGTGTCGGAGATGGCGCGCAGACAATCATAAGCGAGGCTGTTACAAACGCAAAATTACAACATATGCAGCCAAGTACCATTAAAGGTCGTATTACTGGGCAGGGCATTGGAGATCCATCAGATTTAACACCCGCGACGGTACGCACAATCCTCAATGTGGAGGACGGGGCCACGGCGGATCAGACGGCTGCGGACATTAATGGACTTACGCTGAATCACAGTGCAGATCACGAGCGAGCGGGAAGTGATGAGATCGACGGGGATCACCTGGACATTGACTTCACGCCAAGTAATTACACACCGGATGCATCTCCCGCAGAGGCCGCGGACGTAAACGATTTGACCGCGCATTTGAAGGGGTTGGATACGGCTGTAGGGGCAAGCGGTGGCGGGCTTACTATCTCCAAGGGAGAGCAGATCAAAGCCGGGTTTAACGTGAGCGACGGTGGGACGATCAGTGTGGACGGCTCTGGCGTGTTCAAATGGACTACCACCTTCCGGGTTTTATCGAATGGGCGAGGGAGTCATTTTTCCACTACTGGTTACTTTGTCATCCAAATGCCCACTAGCGGAACTCTTGTGGGCGTTGGCGGCGCAAGTAATCAGACGTGGACGGTTGCCGGGATGACATTGGGACTATGGAATGCATTGTATTATATTCTGCCTATAGGCTCAGATCACCTGTCTATTGCGGCAAACTTTCGAGTCGCCGCCTACACTTCTGATTTGGAAGTCCCCGCCGATTGGCTGCTGCTGGCAGTGTACGATGGCATTAACGTCAAAGTCTGTACTGGAACCTATATTGCATTTGGTGAGTCCCGGACAAACAATTCTATCAATGCCAAGGTTGACGGGATTGAGGCTCTGGCGGAAGTCAACAACATCAGTGATGCCAACGCTACAGCCTTAACCGATGCTGGCGAGACGGCGCTGCATAGTCATGCTGGAGACGCGGGGGGTCTCCTAGCCGGCCCTTTCACCGACAGCGGGGCGAGCAGCCGAACATTCCCAGTTAGTAGTTACACGGGTTATAAAGACCTGATCCTGGAGATTGACGGCTGGATTCCTGGCACGGACGACAGGACTATTTTCGTTCGGTTGAATGGGGATAGTGGGGCGAACTATGGATGGGCGAATCATTATGGCAACTGGAATGCGACACACGGAATGGCGGTGGACGCTTCTGACACAGAGATTGAAATAGGTGCAGTAGGCGCGAATCAGGGTGCAGGAACAGGAGCGGGAGAACACTACAATGTGCGAATCATTATTCCTGATTTCCAGAACACATCCATCATCAAGACCTTGCTTATACAGGCTTGGGGCAAAGATGCGGGGGCAACGGCCTTCAACATTGTCGGAACAGGACTCTGGAATAATACAGCGGCGATCACAAGCGTTTTCTTGCAACCCGAGGGTGGCGGCACATATAGTTCAAAGCTCACCCTTTATGGGAAGGTGAATGCATGATTCTCTGGCCGCATAGATGGGTAGATGACCAGATAATCTACCTGACGGATGAAGAAATTGCAGCGGCGAAGGCGGGGGACGCTGCCTGCACGGAGCGGAAAGCGGCGCTTGCGTTGCTGCCCAAGCCACCCACAGACGCAGAGCGCATTGCCGAGCTTAGCGCCCGCCTGACCGCCGTCGAGGCCAAACAACTATGACCCCAACCTACGCGGCAGAGAATTTCGGGTTGACGTATTGGGAGGCTGCGCCGTTGATCCGGGCGCACGCGGTGGAGGTCGGGCTGCTGGAGATGCCGCTGCGGTTTGAGGTGGACGTGGTGGCCTACACGGATCTGGAGCGATCAGGAGTGCTGAAATGGTTCACAATGCGCCCGTATCATTCGCCTGCTACCCCGCCGGAAGCGCGGGCGCCGCTGCTGGGCTACGCAATGTGGTTTCTGACGCCGGCGCGGGTGTTTGGCGGGCAGACGGTGGGCATGAATGAAGCTATTTACGTGCGGCCCGCACAGCGCTACTATGCCGCAGGGTTCATGGCGTTCTGCGAGGCCGAACTGCGCGAAAGCGGGGCGAAGATGCTGAGCTACACGATGTGGGAAGACCGGCAATCCGCGAAGTTGCTGGAGCGGCGGGGGTTCGAACGGAAGCAGGCGACGTACTGGCAGGGCACCGAGGAGCGGAAACCATGTGCATAACAGCGATCATTGCGGCGACGGTGGCGGTGGCCAACTTGGCCGGCGGCTACATTGCGGGGCAGGGTGCGAAGGAAGCCGGCCGCATCCAGGCCGGAGCGGCGAGGGATGCATTCAATCTGACGCGGGAAGACACCGCGCCATACCGTGAAGCAGGCGCGGCCAGCCTGGCCGAATGGCGGGCGATCATGAGCGGCGAGCAGGATTTCCGCACAGATCCGGGTTACGAGTTCAGGCTGGCCGAGGGCGAAGATGCTTTGGGCCGGGCCGGCGGGCTGCCAGGCGGCGGTGGGCGGTACAGCGGCGCGACGTTGCGGAGCCTGATGGAACATGGGCAGGGCGTGGCCAGCGACGAGTACGACAGGGTGCTCGGGCGGTATTTCGGCATGGCGGAACTGGGCGGCCGCGCCGCGGGCGCCGGCGCGGACTATCTGACGCAAGAGGGGAATGCGCGAGCGGCGGGCGTGGCCGGCCAGGCCTCGGCGTATGGGCAAGGCATCAGTGGTGCAATGACGGGCGCGGCGCTGCCTTTCCTTTTCAGCGGAGGCGCGCCGTCCGCTACAGCGGGCACAACGGCGAGAGTCAGCCAATATGCCGGCGGGTATCCTTCAACTTAAGAGGTGTGGACGATGCCAATCCAAGCAAACATACCGCTGCAAGCCACGGCGGGCATGCGCAATCCGCTGGCCGACATCCGGAGCGCGGTGCAGACGGTCGGCGCTGTGGATCAGATACGGTCGCAGCGCGGCGCGCGCGAGGTGCTGGGGGACCCGGAAAGTTACACGGAAGGCGGCGGCATGAGCGCGGCGGACCTGCGGCCGGAAGCCATGGTGCAACTGCGTGGCTATTCGCTGGAAGCGGCGATGGGCGTGGAGAGGTTCGCGGCCGGGCAAGAGATCGAACAGCGACGGATGGAGGCCTACGAGCGGACCGCAAAAGCGAAGACCGCGGAGCAGCAGGCGGGCTACTGGCAGACGTTGAAAGAGTCGGGCATGCGCATCCGGGCGGTCTATGATGATGCCATGGCGCGCGGCGATAAAGAGTTTGTCGCTCGATCCTATGCGCAGGCCGCCTACGAGGGAGAGCGCGAGGCGCTGAGCGGCATTGCGGAAACGCTGGGCTTTGAGATGCCGCCGCACTTTAGCGCGAAGGTGTTCGCACCCGAGACGTTCGCGCAATTCCAGAAAACGCAGCAGGCGCTTGAGCAGGAAATGTACATGCTGCGGGTTCCTGTGCCAGACGCGGATGGTGTGCCGGGCGCCGGCGGCACGCGGGACGTTGCCTTTTACGGAACGGGAGGGGCGGCCGCAGCGGAGGCTGGGCGGCTTCGGGCGACCGACGTTGCCACGGTGGGCAAGGGGCTGCCGGAGGTGGAGGTCGCGGAGGCGGCGCCGGGCGCTGAGACATTTGACCCGATGAAGGGCGCTCCAAGCGGGTGGCGATATACGGGCGCGGATCGTGAAAAGTTGGAGGTGATTCCCGGCGGGCCGCACGACAGGAGCGGGGAGCCCAAAGACCTGACGCCAGAGGAGTCATGGGATCGGGCGAGTGATCTGCGCGATGACTTTGTGAAGTCCAGCGGGGACTACGTGAAGGTCCGGGACGCGATGCAGCGGATTGAGGCGTCGGCAGAGGATTCCTCCGCGGCCGGCGACTTGGCGCTGATCTTCAACTACATGAAAGTGCTGGACCCGGGCAGCACGGTCCGTGAGGGCGAGTTCCTGACCGCGCAACAATCCGCCAGCTTTGGCCAGCGAGTCAATGCGGCGTGGAATAAGGTAGTGAAAGGCACGCGATTGGATGATGATCAGCGGGCAGATTTCCTCGACAGAGGGCGGAGGTTGTATCAGCGGCAACTGGCGGCGCATAGAATGGACATTGAGGATTACAAACGGTTGGCGCGCGCGGGCAACGTTGACGAGGAATTGGTGATCCGAAGGCTGATCCCGACGGCCGAAGCGAAGCAGTTGCTGAACGACGTGCTGGGTGCGCAAGGCGGGCAGCCAGCGCCTGCCGCGCCTGCCGCGGCAGCAGCACAGGAAGTGCCCACGCCAACGACGCAAGCTGAGTTTGATGCGCTGCCGTCAGGTGCGCAGTACTACGACCCGGACGACGAGCCCGGATCGAAGCCGAGGATAAAACCCTAATGGCCCGCTTTGGCAACAATCCAGTGGTGGCTGATGGCGCGCCCAAACCGCGCAAGGGACCGCGCTTTGGCGATAGCCCGTTTGTGTCCAGTGCTGCTGGAGAAACGGAGGGCGCGTCGCCCGCGCAGCAGAGTGAGTACGTGCCGATTCCTGGGATGGTGCTGCCGGAGACGGGCACGCAGATCGTGAGCCCGACGGGGGCGCGGATGATCGGCGGGCCGATTTCGGCTGTGGCGGGCGGTGCGCTGGCTGGGCCGCCAGGTGCCGCAGCGGGTCTTGCGTTGGGTGGCGAGGCCTTCGGCCAGGCGGCGGAGTTGATCAACCAGTACGTCGGGGGCGTGCCTGACGATCGGAACGTGCTGGAGCGGACGCGGGAAGCGGGGCAGAACATCATGCTGGACGTGGTAGGCATGAAGGCGGGGGAGATGATCGGGCAGGGCATCATGCGGGGGTGGCAACGGCTGAAAACACCAGCGGCATTGCGGCCAGGGGAGGAGGCGGTCGATGCGGGCGTGGCGCGGGCGTTGAGCGAGGAAGGCATACCGACCGGCGGTGCGGCGGCGATGATTGTGGACGATGATGCATTCCGCCTGCAGTTGGACGTGCTGTCGAAAATGCCGGGCAGTTCCGAGATCATGCGGGCGGGTCAGAAGGAAACAGAGACAGGCTTGAGACAGTTGAGCAAGAAGGCGCTGGCCCAAACCCGACGCCCGGAGATTGCGGCAACGAGGGCTGGCGCAGCGACGGCAACGGAGGCGGGGGAGTACATCACGGAAGGGCTCGGCAAGTATGTGACGCACACCATGGAAGTAGCTGAGACCCGGTTTGCCGGGGTGCGCGGGTTGGACGAGTTGCGTGTGCCGCTGAGCAGGGAGGCGGTGGATGTGGCTGGGGGTGCGGCGCCAGGGCAATCTTTCAAGGAGTTTGCAGAGTTCCTGATCGTCGAGGAAAACAAAGGCCTCCCCGATGACGGGGTGATGCGAATGCTGAAGACCGTGGTGGCTAAGGCTGATGAGATTGATTTCGGCACAGCACGGGTGCTGCGGTCCAACCTATTGACAGCGTCGCGGGGGAAGAAGGTCGACAACCCTAAACACGCAGCGGATGTGGCTGCGCGGCTGGTGGGGGTTTTGGACGAGGCCATGGAAGCCAGCGCGAAAAGGGGGCTGGAAAGCTCGCAGTTCGCATCATGGCGGACGACCAATGCGTGGTACGCCGGGAGGATGGAACGGATTGCGCGCTTGTCGCCGGTTTTGCGGGCGATGGAGAAGATGCAGGAAGGCCCGGAGTCGGTGTATTCGGTCGCCGTGACCCAGGTAGGGCGTGGCGCTACACGCCTCAAGGCGGTCAAAGACTCGCTGCGGCCGGACGATTGGAACGAGGTACGGCACTACTTTGTCGCGTCGATGTTCAAGGAAACACCGCGGCAGAGCACCACTGGCGCACTGCAAGACAGTTTGACCGAGTTTGCCGCAAAGTGGGTGAAGCTGGTGGACAATGGTGTTGCGGATGTGATCGCCCCCAAAGGGTCGACCATGCGGCGCGGGTTGGATAATTCAGCGCTGCTGGGTGGCGCGGCGCGTGGGCAGGGGATGATGAAGAATCACCCCAAAACGGCTATCAGCAACTTCTTTGTGCGGGCGCTAACGCTGTCCAAGGAAACGGCGGTGGCGGGCGCGGGCGCAGGCATCGCCGGCACGATGGTGGGCGGGCCTATCGCCGGAGCGGCAGGCGTCGCCGGCGTGGCTGTGGGTAGAGTTGCCCTGGAAGCGGCGCAAACGCTGCGGAACCGGTCGGTGGCGAAGTTGGTCGCCAGCCCGATGTTCTCAAAGTGGCTGGAGAATGGCATGAAGGCGCCGCCGTCAGACCCGAAGGGATGGGCGGCGCACATGGGGCGTTTGTTTGCGATTGCCGAGGTGCAGCCGGCCCTGCGGGATCCGATCATGTGGTACGCGGAAAACCTACAGGGGCTGCTGGGCGAGGCGGGGGATGCGCTGAGCCCGGCGATGAAGCAGGGCGCGGGGGCGGTGGGTGCAGTGGGGGCAGTGGGCGCGGCAATGCCAGCAGCACCAAGCACAGCGCAACAAAACGCGGCGGCGGGCGTGCCCAGCGCCGGTGCGGGGATGGGGATGGGGACAGGGTGGGCGCAGGCCCGCCCGTACTAACCAGCAGCACACCAGTAGCAGACGGTGACGATATGGCGCTCTACCTATTTCCGCTCGGGATGATCCAGTTCTTTGACGACAGCGGAGCCCCGCTGAACGGCGGCAAGCTGCACTCGTATCAAGCGGGCACCACCACGCCGCTGGCCACGTACCATGATGTCGCCGGCAACACCGCCCACGCGAACCCGATTGTGCTGGACGCGGACGGGCGGCCGCCCGCACCGATCTGGCTCCAGGCCGACACGCGCTACAAGTTTGTGCTGAAGGACAGCACCGACGTTGAGCTTGACCAGTGGGATGATGTGTTCGGAGTCCAGGAAGGCGCAGCAGCCAGCGAGTGGGCAGCCGGTGCAACCCCTACCTTTGTAGACGCATCCAACTTCACGCAGCAGGGCGACACGACCGCGGTCATGCACGTCAACCGCAGGGTGAAGCTGACGGATGCCAGCACGCTGTACGGCTACATCAGCGCGGCGTCCTACAGCGCGGGCACCAACAAGACGACCGTCACGGTGGTGCGGGACAGCGGGGACTTGAGCAGCAGCCTGACGGCGGTGGAGTACGCGTTTCTGGCCGCGACGAACGACAGCGTGCCTAATCTTGCTGTTGCGGTGATACCGGAATCCTCAAGCACGCCGGGCACACCGGCGGCGGCAAGAATTACGCGCTTTGCGCTGGCGAAGGGCGCGAGCACCGGTGTGTTCGGTGTGGATGACCAGGGGTTGGTGGCGGGGTTGGACGCCGGGTTTGAGGTGTTGGCGGGCGGCAGCGCCCACGCACTGGACAAGGAAGCCGCGGGCATCAACGCGATCACCCCGACTGCAACGCGAATCATCACGCTACCGACGACGGGGGTGCGGGGCGGGCGGATAGTGCGGATCATCAACCTGGCCAGCGCGCAAAAGGTGACGATCAAGAGCAGCGACGGGACGCAACTGGCGAGCTTCCAGGATGGCCACGTGACGATGATGGCCACGCAAGACACGCCCACGGGCTCAGCGCACTGGATCATCATTGATCGCAGCGGGGGGGGCGCGCCGCGCTTCAGAGCCGAGCGCACCGCGGTACAGAACAACATCACCGGCGTTGACAAAGTGGAATACAATATTGCGCTCTTCGACAACAACGGGGACTATGACGAGGTGACCAACTTCCGATTCACACCGACAGTGCCGGGGGTGTATCAGATAGCCGCGCGGATGGGCTGGTCGTCACTCACCTCGGGCGACCTTATCTCCATATGGGTGTACAAAAACGGGTCGAACGAAGAATTCTCTTCACTCAATGTTGAGAGCACGAGCGGCGAAGAGGAAATGGCAGTGTCCGCGCTACTTGAGGCGAACGGAACCACGGATTACTTTGAAATTTTTGCGTCAAACACAGGCAGGGACACATCCGATGTAAGGGCGGGAGGCAGTGTAAACCTCTTCGGGGCCTCATGGCATGGGAACTAGCCCGCGAGCGCTGGGCAGGGTTGTAGGCGCGATCTGCGTTGCGCTGCTGCTGCTCGGCAGCGCGGCCCATGCGCAATCCGTTGTTGAGTTGACTTGGTTTGACCGGCCGGTGGCCGCGTGCCTGCCGGGGATGGCAAAGGATGAAGATTGCTCAGCGCGGGTGCGGCTGCTGGTGGAGGTGGCGCCGCGGGACTGGGTGTTTGGCCCAGTGCACTTCTACTTGCGGAGTGAAATGTTTGCACGGCGGTCACCGGATGAAGCCGGGCACGCAACGCCAGTGTCCGCAGACTTGGGCGGGGGCGCGGGAATGCGCTGGGGGAATTGGACCGCGCGGATGCTACTGTCATCGCGGCACTGCTTCGATACCAAGTGCGCCTCGCTACAGGCTTACAACGCGCTTGTGCTGCGCTGGGAGGGGTGACCTATGGCCGGACGCTGGGGGCGCACAGAGGGCTTGATAGTGCCACGCTGGGTGGTGGCGCTGATCGTCGGCGGCGCGATGAGCGTAGCTGGTGGCGTGGGTGGTGTAACGTGGTGGGCGGGGCACAACAGCGGGCTCGTCGTGCAGGAATTGAAGGGCTTGGTGAAGACTGTAGACGAGTGGCGGGAGGTTGGCACAGTGGCCCACGCGCAGACGCAGCGGAACAGCCGGGAGATTTCGGAGATCCGCGGACGGCTGGCGATGACGCCGGCGGGGCTCGCTGTGGTGCCAGGGGCGCCAAGGGTGCCAGGGGGCAGGCAATAAATTCCACCAACACACGGAGGTGTTTCGATGCTGGAGATTCTGAGCATGCTGGGCGGGTTTCTGGGTAGCGCCGTGCCTGAGGCTTTCAAACTGTTCCGCGAACGCGAAGACCGCAAACACGAGTTGCGGATGATGGACCGGCAGGTGGAAGCCGCGAAGATGGTACACACGCAGAAGTTGGAGGCGCTGGACATCGAGGCGGACATTCGGGAATCCGAGGCGTTGCTGAAACACTCGGCGAGGCCGACAGGTGTGCGCTGGATCGAAGGCCTGAACGGCTTCATCCGCCCGCTCGTCACAATCTACTATGTGCTGGTGCTCAACAGCGCCGTGAAGGTCTCGCAATGGTTCATCGTGACGGACCAGGGGGCTCCGTGGGATGAGGCGCTGGTGGCGCTGTGGGGCCCGGACGAGCGCATGATTCTGATGGCGATACTCGGGTTCTGGTTCGGCCAGCGCCAGTTTCGGCACCGTATGAAGGGGACCTGACCCCATGAGACTCCCAACCGATAGAGGCTATGCGCTTATTGCGCGCTGGGAAGGGTTTCGGACGCGGCCCTACCGTGACTCGGCGGGCGTGTGGACGATCGGGCACGGGACAATCCGGGATGCGCGGGGGCGTCGGGTGACGCAGTGGCATCGAGAGATCGACCAGGCGGAGGCGTTAGTGTTCCTGCGCCGCGATGTGCGCTGGGCCGCCGCGGCGGTGACGCGCTACATCAGCGTGCCGCTGGCGGATGAGCAGTTCGATGCGCTGGTGAGCTTCACCTACAACCTGGGCACGGGGGCCCTGCAGAGCAGCACGTTGCGCCGGAAGGTCAACGCTGAAGAGCACGCCGAGGCTCTGCGGGAATTCCTGCGCTGGACGTTCGCCGGCGGCCGGCGTCTGCGCGGGTTGTGGCTGCGCCGCAAGGCCGAGGCGCTGCTGTATATGGCCGGAGCGCTTCAATTCGACGCGAGGGCTGCATGATCCCCGCGCTGCTTGGGTTCACCTGCGAAGTGTCGCCTGGCGTGACGGACTTCCTCAAAAGCCAGATCCCCACACCGTTGCTGGGGTTCGCGCTGTTGCTCTACTGGCGTGGGACGGTGCGCTTCAAAAAGATCGGGTCGATCTCTGACCGGGCAACGTTCTGGCAGAACAACATTCCGACGTGGGCCGCGTACTTCTTTGCGACGGCCTCGATGGGCATCGGCCTGACGTTCTACGCGCTGGGATCACTTTGATTTGGCGGCCCTCCTATTCATCACTCACCCCCTGCGGTCAAGTCCACATCCCCCATGCCGTACCATTCCGAGCCGCCGCAGACAGCGCGGAGGTAGTGCTGGAATACGATGCTGAGCGGTATTTGCGCCGCTCCAGGTCGCTCGCGCAGCCACACGCCGAAGGTGATGCGCACACTGCGCCACGAGACGCGCGCCGTCTCTGCGAGGCACGTGGGCTGCACGTTGGGCAAGCCGTGGTGAATGGCCATGGCCAGCGTCGTCGTGCGCATGGTCTGCAGGACGATGCGCAGGGCCATCAGCTGCCCGGCCGGAGTCATGCGGGCGTAAATCTCCGGGGTGACATCCGCCCGGGCGGTGGTGGGGCCAGCGGCCCCGGCTCCCAGTGCCAGCAGAAAGATCAGTGATATCAATAGCGTGCGCATAATGTGAGACTCCATGGGAAAAGTGTTGACAACCGCTTGCGTACCTCGTAATGTCTTTTTACTATGAATCAGTCAGACAAGCAAACGGCAGAAAGCGAAACGAGGCAGAGCCCCTCGGTTGGGCGTGAAGGCGACAACAGCAAAGCGGCGCGAGAGTGGCGGTCTGCTCAGTTGCAGGCGCGAAGCACACCGGCAGTGCGAGCCGCACTGTTGAGGCTGGCCGAAGAGCGCAAATGGTCGCTGTCCTGGCTGATTCACAACATCCTGGCGGAGTATGTGAGTGCCCCACAGGACGCCGGTGGTGGCGAAGGCATTGCCGCGGCCGGTGGTGGTTCCCAGGGAAGGGAAGCGGGGTAGAGCGCAGGGATGCGCAAAAGTGGCGCCGGCGGCGTGGATCTGTCTGGACACGGAGCGCCGCCGGAGTCATCCACGCAAACGCAGCAGCGGGCGCCGCAGGGCGCTTGGCGCTGGAGAAGGGAGAATACCAATGCGGAATCCGGAACGGATCATGAGAGGGGCCGTCAACGACAGCGCGACCGGGCGAGACGATTTGCGGGAGCCCCGCGTGCAGCTCGAGAGTCTGCTGTTGGGCCTGCAGATGGCTGCGCTCGAAATGGCCCAAGAGCCGAACCCGATGGATTCGGTGGACGCGCTGGCTTTGCGGCTGGGCGACCTGTACCGCCGCTCGCTACGCCTGGCGAAGCGCTTGGCGGAAGAACGCGAAGCGATGGACGGGCATGCCTCGCTGATGGTGCTGGGCAACGAGGGCTGGCGCAGCGACGGCAACGGTGGCGGGGGTGCGTCGTGAGCGCGTTCACGCCGGGGCCGTGGATTGCGGAGGATGCGGGATTTAGTGGTGATGAGTCAACCCCGCTATTTGCTATTCTTGGGCCAGAAGACCGCGAAGGAAAGCGGGAGCAAATCGCGACCGTGAACTGCGAGGAGGCCGAAGCCAACGCGCACCTAATCACAGCGGTTCCGGGCTTGCTGGCGGCGTGCAAGGTGTTGCACGCCTTCATACCGTCGCCGGTGGTGCATGCTGCAGGTTCGGAGCCTTTGCTGTGCGGCACCTGCGCAGCCATCGCCAAAGCTGAGGGGGCGTTATGAGCCGGGTCACGCCGAAGGTGCAGCGGGCTGTGGTGGAGCGCGCGGGGGGGCGGTGCGAAGGCGTGAAGGCCGACGGCGATGTCTGTGGGATCGACGTGGTGGCCCTGGCGCGCATGCCGAAGATGTTCCTGGACAAAGCGCTGCCCAAGGGCGCTGCGGCCTACGAGATCGATCACAAGCGCCCCTACAGCGACAGCGCGGACAACAGCTTGGACAACCTGCAGGTGCTGTGCGGGAATTGCCACGCGGACAAGTCGGCCAGCGAGCGGCCGGAGTATCGCAAAGGGGAGCGCTCGCACACGCTGGACAGGGTGCAGCCGGGCGCAGGTGCTGTAGGGCTGAACGACGGGCTGGGCCGGGCAATCTACCGCCGCGATAAAGCGGCTGGGATGTGAACGTTTAAAGCCGGCGTTGGCCGCGGTGGATGCGAGTTTCCCCCCTTCTCCGCCACCCACCGGCGCCGGCCTCTTCAAAGATTGCGAGCCCTGCACCGAAAGGCAGCGTGTGGAAGCTCCGGCTTCCTATCCCCCACCGGCCAGGGCTTGCATTTCATGCCGATGAAAGGCCAGTGCGCGCCCTTGTAGCGCGCAGCACGGCGGTTCGATTCCGGCCATCGGCTTTGGCGAAGGTGACCCTAGAGAAGTCAAACGGAGTATGCGGTGCGGGGCTTAATCCCGTCGAAAACCCCATGTCACGGCCTTCGCCTCAATTTGCGAGCCCTGGTCGGCTCTATGCTCCGGTAGCGGACCGCCGTAAGTCGCCCGGAGTGCGGAAACCCCACAAGTGACCGTGAAACCCCGCGGTCAGCCTGGAGACCCGCGCCGCTGACCGCGGGCCGTGGGCGGGATGACGGTAGCCGGCCAGGGCTTGCTTCAACCGCGGAGATGGCAATGGCGAAATTCAGGGTAATGAAGGCGGTGGTGGTTGAGGCTGTGCAGTGGGATGGCGAATCAGGCACTGCCAATGAGTTCCTTGGAGAGGACTACGGTACGGATTGGAGATACACCTGGACCGGACCGGCGATCACAATTCGCGTGCTTGGGGACGAGGTGCGAGTAGAAGTGGGCGACTGGATCATCAAGAGGGAGAATGGTGATCTCTCCGTCTGCACGCCCGGGCTCTTCGAACAGACCCATGAGGCCATGGAGTGAGCAGCGCAGCGCATTGGCTGGTACGCATCAAGTTCCCGCTCGGTGGCGCGGAACTGCTGGTGATGGGCTTTGTTGCCGGCTTTGCCGACGATGACGGCCTGGGGTTCTGGCCGAGCCTGGAGACGATCGCGGGGGAGCTGCGCAAGTCCCGACAGCAGGCGCGGCGGGTGATGAAACGGCTGGTCAAAGACGGCTGGCTGACCGTGCACGAGGCGGCCAACACACCAGGTGCCGCAAGGCAGACGACGCACTACAAGCTCAACATGGACAAACTGCGGGCGGAGCCATTTCCGAACGCGCACTGCGCCCGGTTGGCGGCCAAGGTAGCGGCCAAGAGGGCGGACAAAGGAACACCTATCGAGTTCGATACCCCTACCGTAAGTGGAACGGGTGTCGGAAGTGGCACCCCTACCGAAAGTGGTACAGGTGCCGGAAGTGACACGGAACCCCTACCAGATCGGGCAGCGGACCCCTCCCACATTGGGCCAGAGACCCCTCCCGGATCCGATACCCAAGTTGTTAAAGCTGTTGAGGTTGAAGTAGAGGTAGAGAGAGATGGACCACCTTTGCCGGCTGGCGCCGGCGGAGACCGAACCACGAGGCCCGCTGAGTTTTACCGGGAGGATTACAACCGCATCGCGGCGCCTTTGGAATTGCCGATAGTGACCGACCTGAGCCCGGCGCGCAAAGCCAAGCTCAAGACCCGGCTGCGGGATCCCGCGTTTGACTGGGATGAGATCATGCGGAAGCTGCCCGAGGCGAAGTGGGGAATTGAAAGCCGGACGCTGACCTTCAACTTCCTAATTGAGAACGACGACAATTTCCGGAAGATGCTGGAGGGCAACTACGACGGCAAGCAGCGCGGGTTTTCAGAGCTGCGGCAACCGCGGCGGGAGCCGGAAGCAAAGCCGACGCCTCCGGAGGAAATGGAAGTTTGGCGGAAACGGGTCAGAGAAGCCTACGCCAGGGAGTCAGCAAGACCGGTTAGCGGGTGGCGCCCGGAAATTGAAGTTATGGCGCGAAGCTGGCTCCTGAAAGGTATGCAGTTCGGAGATCACGGGCCGCTGCCCGAAGATTTCACACTGGAGGATGAAGGCCATGCGACCCGAACGGGATCCGGAAGCACAGCCGACCTGGGATCGAGTGCGCCCGGGCGTCAAGGCTGAGAAAGCCACGCAGAAGCCCGCGCGGCGGAAAGGCGGGCGCGATCACGGCCGGCCCAAGGCGGCGTTGGGTGGGCGAACACACCAGGAGGCCAAAGCGGCTGCAGCGCGGCTGCGGACCGGCGGGTTGCCACAAGGGACCAGCGACAGCACCAAGGCGCGCTACCGGGGCGGCATGCAACGGCTGCGGGCAAATTTGAGCGGAGGGTGAACCATGGCCAACGATGAGAAGATAGCGATCGGGAAAAACAGGCTCGCGGAAATCTCCAAGCTACCCCGAGATCAAATGATCGACCTGTTGATCGCAGTCCTGATCATGTTTTCAGAAGAGGACTTCAGGCTGGCGTTGAGAATGGCGCAGTGGGACGCTGAAATAGAAGCCCGTGGCGCAACCAAAGAGGCCAAGGCATGACGATCGAACAGGTGTTCTGGCTGGGTGCGGTGGCGCTGCGGCCGATCATCGGGTCGCTGCGGGAGCAATTCACGGGGTGCAGAGGAGGGCGCCGGCTCAAGCATTTCCGGGAAGGCAGCATTTCTCAAGGCGAAGAGGTTTCCGATGAGTGATCATTTCTTCGCCAGGGAATACCCGAAGGCGCGGAAGCAGCACCGGTGCGATCTTTGCGCGAAGGTCATCCTAAAAGGCGAGAAGCATTGCCGCATGCCAATGGTTTTGGATGGCACGCGGCAAGCAAGCCGCCTGCACAACCGGTGTGAGGCGCTGTGTGATCGCTATAACGCTGAGGCAGGCCCCACGGAAGAAGAATCCGATTTCGGATATGTCCGGGAATGGGCTGTGGACCAAGCCCTGTGGCCGCCAGAGGAGCCACCACGTGAGTGAGCAGCTTGTGCGGGCGATGGACGGGAGTTTGATCGGCTGGCACACAGGGCCGCCAGCCCAGCGATATTTGATCCGGCAGTTGGCCCGCTTGCCTCGGTTTGCTGGCGCGACGGTCGAGCCGTTCAGCGTGCTGCGGCACTCGCTACACGTCGCACGGATCCTGGAAGCGCAGGAATTACCGCCGGGCATTGTGGCGGCCGGGCTGATGCACGACGCGGCCGAAGTGCTGACAGGGGACGTGCCGTCACCGTTCAAGCCGCCGGAATGGCGGGAGTTGGAGCGGGTGTGGGTCGAGCGGGCTTCTCTGGAGTACGGCCTGGGAATCGACTGGGCGGAGGCGTGGGCCATGGTGCACTTGGCAGACGGGATCGCGCTGCACAGCGAGGGGCACAAACTGATGCGGTGTGGCGACTGGAAACCAGCGCCCGGGGTGCTGCCGCTGCTGGCCGGCGTTTTGTCCATGAGCGGATACCGTGTGGAAGTGGAAGCGGAGCGGATATTGAGCCGGCCGCGGTGCCATGCTGGTCGGGACGGTGATTGCATTTGGGAGCACTGCCCGCAGCTTCGGGACAAGGAGCCGGAGAGCACGCACCGGCATTGCCCTTTGGATAGGGAACACAATGATGAAGTCTAGCCTACCACTCGGAACAATCGCGCAGGGCGATGCGCTGGAGGTGATGCGTGGGTGGCCGACGGCCAGCGTGCAGTGCTGCATCACGAGTATTCCGTACTGGCAACTACGGGACTACCAGGTGGAAGGCGTGTCGCTGAAGGGCCAGTACGGGCAGGAGGCGACGATCGAGGAATGGATTGCTGTGCAGGTCGAGGTGTTCGGGGAAGTGCGGCGGGTTTTGAGGAAGGACGGCACGCTGTGGCTCAATTGCGGCGACAAGTACGCAGGCCGAGCGTACAAGGCGCATTCGAGCGCGTCAGACGTGAAGGGTTGGAGCGTGGAAGATCGGGCGCAGGACGGTGGTGGGATCCCGGCAGGCTTCAAGGCGAAAGACCTCCTGATGCTGCCGGCCCGGTTGGCGATTGCGTTGCAGGCGGACGGCTGGACGCTGCGCTCTGACATCATCTGGAGCAAGCCGAACCCCATGCCGGAGTCGGTGACAGATCGGCCGGCCACGGCGCATGAGCATGTGTTTCTGCTGACGCCTGGGCCGAAGTATTACTACGACGCGGAGGCGGTGCGGGAGCGAGCGGCAGAGCCGGACAGGGAACGGGCAGACCGAATAGGCGGCGCAACCGGGCACACTGTTCGGCATTCCCTTGGCGGGTTGATGGGCGCAAGCAGCGGCCGCAACCTGCGCAACGTGTGGGAGATAGCCACGCAGCCCTACGCGGGGGCGCACTACGCCACGTTTCCGGAGGCGCTGGTGCAGCCCTGCATTGCAGCCGGAACCAGCGAGCGGGGGGCGTGTCCGGCTTGTGGAGCGCCGTGGCGGCGGGTGGTGGAGAAGTCGGGCGGGACGATCGGGACGGATTGGCGCGCCGGCCAACCAAGGTACGAGACGGCGCGCAACAAACCGGCAATGGAGGACGGCACCTACAACGTCAAAACCACCGGCTGGGAGCCGGGGTGCGAATGCCAGGCACCGACGTACCTTGGCAGAAGGCCTTTGCCGCCCGTGCCCTGCACCGTCATGGATCCATTCGCCGGCAGCGGCACGGTGGGCGTCGTGGCCTACAAGATGGGGCGGGAGTTTGTCGGCATTGATCTGGCGGGTGGGGATGCAGATATGGGCGGCCACACGGCGCACGACCGAATCACCGCAGCCCGGGAAGGCGGGCGGTCTGTGGCCGAGCACATTGGGCACCGGGAAGCCGGGCAAATGGACATGCTGGGAGGTGGAGCGTGATGCGCTACCTGTCTGTGTGCTCGGGGATTGAAGCGGCGACGGTGGCCTGGGCCCCCCTGGGATGGGAGGCGGTGGCGTTCGCTGAGATCGAGCCGTTTCCGCGCAGCGTGCTGGCGCACCACTATCCGGACGTGCCGTTGCACGGAGATTTCACCAAACTACGAGGCGATGAGCATGGATCAGTTGACCTTCTCGTTGGAGGAACACCCTGCCAGTCGTTCAGCGTTGCAGGCCTCCGAGCGGGAATGGATGATCCGCGTGGCAACCTGGCCCTCGCATTTCTTGGGCTTGCTGCATGCGCACGGCCCCCTTGGGTGGTTTGGGAAAACGTCCCCGGCGTTCTGTCGTCCAACAGCGGACGGGACTTTGGTTCCTTCCTTGGGGCGTTGGGCGAACTCGGGTATGGGATCGCCTACCGAGTGCTGGACGCTCAGCACTTCGGAGTTCCCCAGCGGCGCAGGCGCGTCTTTGTTGTCGGATATCTGGGAGACTGGCGACGTGCCGCAGCGGTACTCTTTGAGCGCGAAAGCTTGTCGGGGAATCCTCCGCCGAGCCGAGAAGCGGGGGCGCGAGTTGCCGCCGCCCTTACTCAAGGTGCTGAGAGCAGCGGCAAGGGTGGATACGCAGGACGACGGCGGGAGGACGACGTGAACTTAGTAGTAGCAGCCCTGACTGGCGCGCCCTACGCGGACAATGAGGCGCAGGAATCGCGGCTGGTCGTGGGCACGCTTCAAAACTCAGGCAAGGCGGCGGGGAGCGCGACACAGCAAGACGCTGAAACCGGAATGCTTGTGGCCTTCGGGGGGAACAACACGGCCGGGCCGGTGGATGTGGTAACGGCGGTCAATGCCCACGGCGGCACCGGGCGGCACGACTTCGAGAGCGAGACGTTTGTGGTGTCAAACGACTCCGCTCCGGTGTGGTGTGAGAATATGACGCCGCCAATACGGGTCGGCACTGGGCTGGGGATACCCAGTGCGCCAGCGGTCACAACGCCAACGGGCGTGCGCCGGCACACGCCCACGGAATGTGAGCGGTTGCAAGGCTTCCCCGACGGCTACACGCAGGTTCCGCACAGGGGCAAGCCTGCTGCCGACTCGCCCCGCTACCGTGCGCTGGGCAACAGCATGGCCGTACCGGTGATGCGGTGGATCGGGGAACGGATACAAGCGGTGGAGACCCTATGAACGCAGTCCGCAAGCAGCCCAAGACCGAGCACTTCCGGTGTGGAGGCCTCACGCGATGACCTACGGCCATTGGTTCAGATGCGTGCGCTTGGCAGCGGCAGACGCCGAAGACAAGGGCCGGCTGGCGGGCATGATCTCTCTTGAGGATTGCGGCGCTTATCGGGTGGCCGGAACGCGGCACAGCCGAACGGAGTGCGGGGGTTGTGAACAGTGGCCCCAGGCCGAGGCGGGAGAAGGGCTGAAAACAGCGCGTGAAATGTTCGCCGGCGCCGTCGCCAATCAAGTCAGCAGTTCCGTATGCAGATACGGCGTGCTCCGGTGTCTGGCTGACGGAAAGCCAAGAAAGCCGGCAGAGATTGCGCGGGCGGTTGGCGTCTCGCCGCAGCGAGTCGGCCAGGTTTTACGGGAGCTATTGAAGCGGGGGGAAGTTGTTCATGCCGAATATGGCTCCTGGCAGATATGGCTCGCGAATGAAGCCAGCCCGGTTGAGCAGATTGCCGCTGCTGCAACGCGGTGGGATGAACGATTCAACGAGGACAAGAGCGATGGGTAAGCCAATGCTATTCGCTTTTGCGCTGGGGGCAGCGCTTGATGCCTACGCTGCGCTCGAACCGGAGCCGATCTGTTGGACGGCCGGCTCCAAGGCCGATCAGGGGTCTGACTACTGCCGGTCCTGCGCCGAAAGGCGCGTATGGGCCTCATTCGCGGCGGTTCCAAGCCCAGGTGGGCTCTTTGTTGACGGTGGCTGGGGTGGCGACGAGAGCGACGGCTGCGCACACTGCGCCGACTGCGACTGCATATTGGATTACTACCTGACAGACTTTGGGATGGAGTCCGAACTGGAGCATTTTCACGGGCGACGGCTGGGCGCGCCTGTGTCGCGAGAGACCGCATTTCACATCGCGCGTGTGATCGAAGCCGCACCGGAAAACGAGCGCACGCTACGCCTTGCGCGACGGGCCGTAGCGAAGATACCAACGGAACTGGAGGCGCAAGGCAATGGGTGAGCAGAGCGGGATCAACTGGACCGACCACACGCACAACCCGTGGATCGGGTGCACCAAGGTCAGCGACGGCTGCAAGAACTGCTATGCGGAGCGCATGGCGCACCACCGCAAATGGGCCGAATGGGGCGCGGGCAAGCCGCGGCGCCGGGCGGCCGAGAGCATGCTGCGGCAGCCCTTTGTGTGGAATCGGCGGGCCGAGCGGACGGGCGTGCGGGAGGTTGTGTTCTGCGGCTCCCTGATGGACGTGTTTGACCCCGAGGTGCCGGACGAGTGGCGGGACCTACTTTTCGCAACGATTGCGCTCACGCCCTGGCTGGACTGGGTGTTGCTGACCAAGCGGCCCGAGCGTGTGGTGGAGTATTTGAAGGGGGCGAGTTCCCGCCTAGGCCGTCTGCATGACCTTGCGTGGTACATGCGGTTCGATCTGCCCAAAGTCGGTACCGTCCGGTTCAATCCGGCGAATCATCCGCTTTACGTGGCGGGGCGTATTGAATGGCCGCTCCCCAACGTGTGGGTGGGCTTCTCCGTATGCAACCAGGACGACCTGGACAAGATGGGCGCAGACATCATGCGGGTGGCGGCGCTGGGCTGGCCGGTGTGGGTATCGGCGGAACCGTTATTGGGGCCGGTGGACTGGGAGCGGTGGTTGCGCGGCCCGCTGATGGGCGCGTCCTATCATCCCGAGGCCACGGCGAACTTCTATGACGCCAGCAATGCCCCGATCCGCGGCATGGTCGTCGGGGGCGAGTCAGGGCCCGGAGCCCGGCCTATGCACCCGGATTGGGCCAGGAGCGCGCGGGATCAGTGTGCCGAGTCGGGGGTGGAGTTCTTCTTCAAGCAGTGGGGGGAGTGGGGGCCATGGACCGGCGTGGAGGGCGACACGCAAGCGACGTACGTTTTGCCGGATGGGGATGCGCGCTTGTCGGGCCATGGGTATACGCCGCCGTTCACATCCGGTGAGTATCTACGAGCGCACGGAGACGTCCGGCCTGATGGGCGTATCGGAATGTACCGCGTCGGCAAGAAAGCGGCCGGACGGGAGTTGGGCGGGCGCGAGCACAACGATTTGCCGTGGGGGTGTGGGGGATGACCAACAAATGCTGGTGCGAAGAGCCCTTGGTGACCGTTCTGCTCAGGACACGCTGGCGCGCCGCAGGCGTCCAACCCATGCTCCGTTGCCCCGAGCATGGCGATCCGGATAGTCGTGCGTCGTTGGAAGCCCGCGCCAAGAAGGCCGAGGCCGACGCGGAGACAGCCTGGGGTATCATCAAGCGCATCGCGAGGTCGCTGCCGGAAGGTATGCGGCCATTCGAGCTATACGCCACTCCGGAGCGCGTGGCAGAAGTCGTGGCCTTGCTGCCTGAACCTGACCCGGCAGACACCGAGGCCGTCCACCGAGCGTTGGATAAGTTGGGGATACCGCGATGACCGACCACACGCACAAGTTCCTCCTGCGCTGGAAGCCGGATGGCTACCCGGCGGAGTTCGATAAACTCCGGGTGCATTGGGCGGCCTGCGGCTGTGGCGAAACGCAACCGCTGCGGGACTTTGTTCGGAACCTGCGGCGGAAGGCTGCGGAGGCAGAGGCGGAGTTCGGCGGGATGCGGGCGGCAATCAAGCTGGCCTACCAATGCTTGAAGCGACACGACTACGACGAGGCAGAGAATGCCCTGCTGGGGACTGTGCCCGATGAGCCCGCGGCAGTCGTCAACCAGAAGTTGACAACTCAGGAGCGGAAGGGATGATTCTCCCGAAAGGCAACAAGTTTCTCCATGCGGTTCCACTCAAAACCCATAGTAGTGACGGCTTCACTTTTCGCAGCGTCACCCTATTTTGTTGGGATCATAATGAAAAGGGGCTTTGCACGCGGAACGCCCTGCTAGAGAATTTGCCGCATGAAGTCCAACTGCTTTACGACGTTTGTCTTGCGGCACAAGAGGCATTGGATGCCGCTATGCGTAAAGCGATTGAGGCGGAGCCCAAGGCATGAGCACCCTGGCGGAAATGCAGGCTCTTTGGGATTCGCAACCGTGGCACGTAAAGCGGCGAGTGAGAATCAAGGTGTGGTGGTGGTTCCAGCAAGCCAAGTGGCAATGGCGATGGCAGCGCGCAAATGCCGTGCTCAACTTCCGCGAGGCCGTTCCGGACGGGGACCGTCGGTGGTCTCCGTCGTGGAGACAGAGAATCCGCTGGTCACTGGGACGTTTTTGGGAGGATGAGGCATGAGCTTTCACACATGGCAGAAAGCCGTCAAAGTCTTTTTCTGTGGGCCAGAGAAACCGGAGCCAAAGAAAGCGCACTACTGGTACCGCGAGATGTATCATGACGGCCCCACGGTCTGCAACGAGTGTGAGGTGCGTGGCGTTTCAATCCCGGCAATCGAACACCACCCAAAGTGCATCACAGGACAGAGAGAAGAGTTGAGGCGCGCCGACAACCCGGGTCCGCTGCCGCCGAGAAAGGCGACTCCTTTTCAACCTCGAATGAAGGCAACGGAGCCCAAGGCATGATTGAGAGCAAGTACAAGGTTGGGATCATTGGGGTGGGCGTGGTGGGCGGCGCGATGGCTGCGGCGTTTCCGGACGCGGCGCTGTGCGACGTGGCGAAGGGGCACAAGGATTGGGCCGGCATCATAGCCAGCGACGTGTGCTTTGTGTGCGTGGGCACGTCGAACATCGAGGGCGGGAAGCAGGATTTAGGCGCGGTGCGGCAGGTGTTCTGGAGACTGGAGCATTCGCAGTACCAGGGCGTCGTGGCACTGCGGTCAACCGTGCTGCCGGGGACGACGCGGAAACTGCAGGAGGAGTTCGGGCTGCGGACGGTGTTCTACCCGGAGTTCTTGCGGGCGGAGCACGCGGCGGAGGAGTTTGGGGTGCTGCGCTTTGCAGTGCTCGGCGGGCAGCACCAGGACATACGCCAAGTATGCGACGCTTTGGGGGGAGGCATTAGGTTGAACGTGGCGAGCGAGTACGCAGACCCCACCGAAGCCGAGATGGTCAAGTATTTCCACAACTGCTTCATGGCCGTGAAGCTGAGCTTTGCAAACGAGATGGCCGCGGTGTGCGATTGGCTGGGGATCGAGTACGACGGGGTCAAGGATGGCGCTGTGAGCGTCGGGCGGATTCACCCGGGGCACTTGGACGTGCCGGGCCCGGACGGGCGCAGGGGCTGGGGTGGGGCGTGTCTGCCGAAGGATGTGGAGGCGTTTCTGGGGATGATCAGCAAGAAACACCAGTGCGCGACGCTGGCCGGCGCTGTGCAGAGCAACAAGGCATGGCGGCCAACGGATCTGGGCGAGGACTGGTGTGGGACGCACGACAAGAACCACGGGTGGCCATGCCCGGAGGGAGACTGATGGAGCGAGTACTTTACATTCTTGTAACGGGGGTGCTATTTGCCGCGTTGGCGGGGATGTGGCGGCAGGCGTGGGACGACAAACCGCGCGGGGTGTCTGAGTGGGCGTGGGTTGTGGTCTGGACCTGTCTCGCGCTGGCCGCTGCGTTACTCTTCGCCGGGGCTATCGGCGGCGGCGTGATGGAATTGGCGGAATAATGCACGCAAATGAAACAACGAAAGGAGCGTGAGGATGACGAGGCCACGAAGATTGCTGCGCTGGGGGTTGGGGCTGAGGGAGTTGGAAGAGCTGCGGACGCACAATGAGATACTAAAAAAGGAATTGAAGCATCAGGCGGACCGGACGGTCGAACGGTGTAAGTGGTACGAGGGTGGAGTAACGCGGCTGAACAAGGAATGGGCGGCGCTGAAAGAGCGCGAGCAGGAACTGGAGACCGCAGGGAGTGAGCGATGACTTGCATTGTGGGATATATCGACCCAGCGGGCGGCGTGTGGCTCGGCGCGGACAGGCGGATGTGCTCAAGCTCGGGATACAGGGCGTATTCGGGGCCGAAAATGGAAGAGTACGAGCATGTGTGCGTGGGCTTTACGGGGGATAATATGGTGTCTGTGGACGTGCTGGCCGGCGGGAAGACCTGGGCCGACATCGAAGCCCGGACGCCTGTAATCGGGTGGGGTGTGGGCCGTCCGGCGCTGATAGCCAGGTTTGGGGAGAATGGCGTGAAGCCGGACGACGACGGGATATGGCCTGTATCGGCCATCGTGGCGTCGGGAGCGGGGTTGTGGATAGTGGGGGCGGATTTGTCGATGCTCAGGGTTGCGGACGGCATGATGGCGATGGGATCCGGAGGGCAATACGCAGCGGGAGCGCTGTGTGCGCTGCGGAGGCATTGGCAGCAGTTGAACTTTGGGGGGGATGAAATAGTGCTTGAGGCATTGAGGGCGGCAGGGGCGCGAGACGAGAATTGCGGGCCGCCGTATGATGTGTGGGAGGTGGGCGCGCAGGTGAGGCGCACAACGGCGGCGGACTGATGACAGCGAAGAAAAGCACAAGCAAAGGCAAGGCTGCGGCTACGACGGCTAAGGTAGCGGCAAAGAGCCGTGCTGCCGGGCCGCGCAAGAAGGTGGCGTCGCGGGGCTCGAAAAAGGGCGAGCGCCGCGGCGGCCGGCAGCCAGGCACGCGGAACAAGCGCACGGTGGAACTGATGGACGCCCTGGCGGCTGCGGGGTACGACCCGGAAGCGGACAACCCGGTCGTGTGGATGTTCAAGGTGTACACTGGGCAAATGACGATGCCGGTGGTGGTGACGGGGGTTGGGAAAGATGGACCAGTGAACATGATAGAGAATGTGCCGCTGGAACCGGCGCTGCGGGTCAAGTGTATGGCGGAGGTGGCGCAATATTTGTTCCCGAAGCGGAAGGCGGTCGAAGTGGCCGGCGTGGACGGTGCGCCCATCCAGGTGCTTTTCCTCAACCTGGACGAGTTGGAAGGCAGCGGCGTCGGCGTGGTGCCGGCGGATAAGGAGTAGGAAATGAAAATCCATCTATTTGAACCATTCGACTATGCGGCTTCATGCCGCAGGGGTTGCACACCGCCCGATCACTGGAAGACAACGGTAACCGAAATCAGAGTCACCTGCGGCCGGTGTAAGCGAATCATCGCGGCCAGGAGGGGTGCGCGTTACAATGTTGCAGCGAGCCCTGCCGCCGGGCGCCAATAGGAGCGGATGGAAGCATCGAACACACAGACCCAGCAGTTCACGCCGCGCTTTTACCAGCGGGATCCACTGCGCGCCATGACGGCGGGCGGCTACCGGCGGGCGTTTATCGTGTACCACCGGGGCGGCGGCAAGGACAAAACATGCTGGGTGTTCATGGGGCATGCAGCGGCAAACCTGCGCGTCGGGAACTATCAATACTGGTTTCCGAGCTACCCGCAGGCGATGCGGGGCCTGTGGAATAACGTGGACGGTGATGGTTTCCGGACGCTGGAGCATCTGCCGAAAGCGCTGTGGAAGCGCAAGGTTGACACGCCACACCCGATGATCGAACTGGTGAACGGCAGCACCATTGAGATCATGGCCGGCGACGAGCCGCGGCACATTGACCATGCGCGAAGTTCAAACCCGGTGGGCGTGGTGATCAGCGAGTGGTGCTTCTCCAGCCCGTACATCTGGCAGGTCGTGCGGCCCAGGGTGGAGCTGAACGGCGGGTGGGTTATCTTCAACAGCACGCCAAACGGCGACAACCACGGCTCCGACATGTGGCGGATGGCATGCAAGAACCCGGAATGGTTCACGCAGATTTGCACGGGGGTGGACACCGGGGCGCTGGCGGAAGCGGAAGCGCGGCGGCTGGTGATGGATGCGCGGGGGCAGCAAGTCTACTCGGCCATGGAGGCGCGGGGCAAGCTGCGGGCGGCGGTGGACAGGGTAATCAAGCGGCACGGCGCGGGCGAACTGACAGAGCGCTTTGTGGACCGGGAGCGGCGGGAAGGGCTGCCGGAGGAAATGATTCAGCAGGAATACTACTGCAGCTTCGGTGGCGTGCGGACAGGCAGCTACTTCGGGGCAGCGTTGGGCGCGGCTGAGTCAGAAGGGCGGATCGGGGCGTTTCCCCACGTGCCGGGCGTGCCGGTGGACACCTGGTGGGATATCGGATTCGGCGACGCCACGGCGATTTGGTTTGTGCAGGAGGTGCACGGCGTGCCGCGGGCGATTGCGTACCACGAGGAGAGCGGGTTGGGCATTGAGGACTACATCGCGTTAATGCAACAATGGCAGCACGAGCGCGGCTACGTGTACCGCCAGCGCAACGGGCGCACGCTGTGCCACGGGCCGCACGACATTGCGAGCGGGGAGTGGCTGGCCGGTCAGAGCAGGCAAGCGCGTGCGCGGGAACTGGGCGTGGAGTTTGTGGCATCAGCGCGGGCAAAGAACCAAGCGGGTCTGGACGATCAGATTGAGGCAACCGCGCGGCTGCTGGGCGTGCTGTGCATCGACGCAGAGCGATGCAAGACGGGGCTCAGGGCGCTGCGGAACTATCACCGGAAATGGGACGAGACGCGCAAAGTGTTCATGCGCAGGCCGGAGCACGACAGTTCCAGCCACGGCGCCGACGCGCTGCGCACGGGGGCGGTAGGCCGCAGGATCACAGACGCGGGGGAATCGGAGCAGGCAACAGCAACGATCGCACGGGCAGTGCCGACCGGCGGATCACCCACAGCAAGGTTGAGGAGGTAGAGCGATGGAACGCAGAATACGCGTATTTGCATTGTACAGTGAGGCTCGGCCGCCGGTAACGGCTGTAGCGGAGTGGCTAAAGGCGCTACCGAGTGATGCGGTGTTCGAGGGAGGGCAATTCGATCCGGTGAGGCAGGCGTGGTTGTTCTGGATTGTATCGGGTGAGTGGCCTGTTGTTGAACGCGGAACCCATACACCGGTGCTCATATTGCGCGGGGAAACCCGTGCCGACGGGACATTGGTGCTGGTAAGCGAACGTGAGGAGGTAGAGCGATGACGGGAAAATACGGCTTGGAGGAGCGGAGATGCAGCAAATGCGGGGCGCGGTGGTGGGGGCGTTTTGGGGACCTGTGCGCCCAATGTGGAGCCGGTCAATGCACATGTAAGGCATGTCGGGCCATTCCTGAATCTAGAGGCAAGGAGGTAGAGTGATGGCAGGAGAATACGGCAAGGCCGAGGAAATTGAGGAAGAGGAAGGTGAAGAGAAAGAGAAGGGCGACACGCCGGAGCAACTGGAGGCGATACTGACGCTGGGCCGGAAGCGGTTCAACCGGGCGTATGACGCGCACCGGGAAAACAGGGAGAGGCAGCGCACGGTGCGCAAGTTTGTGTGGCTGGACGAGCAGTGGGGCGAGCAAAACACGCTCGCGGCCGTGCGCAGCAGCAGGAATCAGTCGGTGATTACGGTGAACCCGCTCAAAGCCCTTCACCACCAGGTGGCCAACGATCAACGGCAGAACAGGCCAGCCCCGCGGATTATCCCCGTGGACGACGGGGCCGACCCCGAAGTTGCCAAGGTGCTGACAGGCCTGATGCGCCGCGTGTTGTCCGGCAGCGGTGTGAAGCCGCCGGCGGATGCCGCCTTTGACACGGCGCATGGGCACGCGGTGGACGGCGGCGAGGGGTATTTCATCCTGGATTGGGGTTGGGAAGACGCGGACGGCGAGCGTATGTTCTTGTTTGTCTCGCGGGTGGAAGATCCGGAGTCGGTGTTGCTTGACCCGGAATGCAACGAGGCTGATTTTTCCGACGCACGGTTCGGCTTCAAGAGTCAGTGGATGGACTGGGAGGTAATACAAGCGCGCTGGCCCAATGCAAAGAAGGTGGAATGGGTCGAGGGGTGGCGCGGCGATGAAGCCCGGTGGGAGCGCGACGACATGCTGCGGGTGTGCCGGTACCGATACGTGGAGGAAACGCACCCGAAGGGCGGGAAGGGTGCGCCGGAGCGCAAGGTCTACGACTGCCTGATGACCGGCGCGGAGATGTTGGAGAAAACGGAGATGCCGTGCCAGTGGATCGGCATGTTTTGCGTGTCGGGCGACTGGACGCGGATCGAGGGAGAGATTCACAGCAGCGGTCTGTTCCATAGCGCGTTGGGGGCGGTAATGATGCTGAACTATTTCCGAAGCTCGCTGGCGGACGCGGTGGGGGAGATTCCCAAGGCAGCTTGGCTGGGCACCCCGGCGATGTTCAAAGGCTTTGAGAATCACTACAACAATGCTGGAGACACGCCGCTGGCCACGCTGATGTACAACGTGGACCCGGAAGTGCCGGGAGGCAAGCCGGAGCGGTTGTACTACAAGGCAGACGTGTCGGCGCTGGTGGCGGGTGGGCAGTTGATGGAGAGGGATATTGAGCGCGTGACCGGAATTTACGCGGCAGGCAAGGGAGAAGAAGGTAATGAGAAGTCCGGCAAAGCACTGCTGGCCCGGCAGCACGAGAGCGACACCGCTACCTTCCACTTTGCGGACAACCTGGGCCGGGCGCAACAGTATCTGGGGCGCTGCATCGTGGACGCGGCGGGGCGGGTGTACGTTGGCGACGATCCACGCGCGACGCGCATTCTGGAGGAAGACGGCAGCGACAGGGTGATCTACTTCCGGGAGAATCCAGACGACCAGCCGATTGTGTACGAGGAAATCACGGGGCCGGCGACGCATGAATCGGAGCCGCGGCTGCGGAAGGGCGACGAGTTGCAGGACGGGGAGAAGCGCACGTTTGTGTACATCGACCCCGATGTCGGGCGCTACGACGTGGTGCTCGCTACCGGTCCCAGCTTCTCGACTAAGCGCAAAGAGAACGCCGAGGCGCTGGTGGCCATGGCGCAATCGTCGGCGGATCCGGTGGAGGCGCTGGTGATCCGGTACATGCTGGCCGACAATCTGGATTTCGAGGGCGCCGATCTTTACAAGGCGGCAATGCTGGTGATGCTGCCGCCGGAAGTGCAGGAGGTGCTTTCGGAGTCCGGAGACGATGTGGACCCGAAGCGCGAACTGATGCGGGTGCGGGCGGCGTTGAATCAAAGCCAACAGAAGTCGAAGGAACTGGAGCAGATGGCGCAGCAGTTGATGGAGGCGCTGAAGCAGGCCGAACAAGCCGACAACGCCGGGCAGCGGGACGCGATGGTCAAGGTGGCCATAGCGGAGTCGACGGAACGGTGGCAAGTGTATGAGGCCGACCAGGCCACGGCGCGCACGGCCTTGCAACAGCAGGGCGAGACGGCGCGGGCGCAGCAACAGGCTGCGGCGCTGCCCACGCCCGAACCGGCGCCCGAACCGGCGGAGGGATAGACCATGGCCAAAACGATACGGAAACTGCGCAGCCGCAAGGAACTGGTGAAGATGTTGGAGGAACAAGGCAAGCTGCTGGTGCAGCTGGCCGTGGGCGTTGAGGGTGCGTTTCTCAGCGGGTGCGACCTGCACAAGACGCCCGCCGGCGCGGCGTTGATGAAGTCGGCGGCAGAAGTGCGGAAGATGGCGGGATTGAGAACCTAACGGCAACACAAAAGCACATGGAGGTGCGTGATTATGGCTGAGGAAACGACGGCGCCGACGGCGGAAGTGGTGCAGGAACCAGCGGCGGAAGCAGCGAAAGAGCCGGCGGCAGGCGCAGACCCAAGCATAGGTGAACGCCTGGCGGGGTTGTTCAAGGGGCGCGGCCCGGTGCGCAGTAGCGTGGCGCGGCGGGAAGACGCAGCAGCGGAGCGGGAGCAGGCCGCGGCAGTGGAGGCAGCGGAGGTGGAAGCGGCGAAGGTGGCCGCAGATGATGACGACCCGGACGACGATGGCGCCGATGATGATGCTGGTGAAGGGGACGGCGGTGGGGACGGGGACGACACCGGGCGGCCACGCCGGAGCAGCCACGACCGGAACAAACGACGTCGGGACCAAAACAGGAAAGCGCGGGATAGCCTTGCCGCGAAAGACCTGGAGATAGCCCGGCTGCAGGGCAGGAACGAGGCGTTGCAGGAGGTGAGGGGCACGGGTGCAGGCGCGGGTGCGGGTTCGGCGAATGGCACCGGGGCCGAGCCCGCCGCGCCGGCGGAGGACGTGGAGCCGCAGGCGGAGGACTTCGAGACCATGGCGGAATACGTCAAAGCGCAGGCCCGATACGAGGTAAAGCAGGAGATGGCCGCCGCAGCCGCCGAGGTGAAGGTGGAGAAGGAGCGCTTGACAAAGCAAACGGAACACGTTCAACTGGTCGAGAGTTGGGATAAACAGCTTGACCAGGGCCGCGAGCGCTGGCAGGACTTTGAGGCGGTAGCCCTATCGCCGGACGTTCCGTACAGCCAAGCGATGTTTGAGCGGATAACCCACTCCGATCTCGGCGCGGAGATCGCATACCATTTGGGCAGGAATCCGCAGGAGGCCGCCCGACTCGCGCAGCAGGATCCGCAGGCAACCCGAGAGGCTTTGGCCGTAATGGAGGCCGACATCAGGGCCGGCAGGATCGCTTTCCCCGACAAAACCAACACGCAGGGCGACGTTGCCGCCGGAGAACCGGGGGCTACGGCTACGCCCACCGCTGCTGCCGCAGGCGCAGGCGCTGAGGCGACACGTCGTCCACGCGCAGCCGCGCCGCCAAGCGAGGTACGGGGCAGTGAACGCCCCGAGCCGAACATGGAGCGGCTGGCGAAAGAGAATCCGGGCGAATATGCCAGGGTTCGGAACAAGCAGCGGGCGGCCGCCAGAGAACGGTAGCGCACAGCGGTGTGAGTGCGCTCTGAGCAAGGGATAGCGAAATGAGTAACTCACTGCTTACCTCCTCGATTGTGACGGCGGAAACGCTGTCGATCCTGATGAACAACCTCTTTATGGGGCGGAACGTCCATCGGGACGTGGACAAAATCATCAAGGCCGAGAAACCCGGAACCACCGTGACGATTCGGCTGCCGGAACGCGCTGTGATTCGGACAGGCAAAACGCTGAACGTTGCGAACGTGGCGCCGCCTTCCGCGACTGTGACGCTGGACAGTCAAATCGGGTGCGATTTCTCGTTTGATTCGGATGAACTGGCGCACAGTGTGGACCGGTTCGCCGAGCGGCACCTGCAGCCTCGCGCTGTGCAGATCTCCAACGAGATCGAGCGCCTCGGCTTTCTGGAATACGTGAATGTGTACAACTGGGTCGGCACGGCAGGGACCACGCCGGTCAGCTACGCGACGTCGGTGCAATTGCTGAGCATCGTGGCCATGGAGAATTCATGGCCCACCGACGGCAAATGGTGCCTCGGGTTGGGCCCTGCCGCGTACGGCGGGATCAGCGGTGGCCTGACCGGGCTGCATTTCGAGAATCCGCTGATCGCGGGCGCCTTGGAAGGTGGCAAACTGCCGTATCTGGGCGAGTTCATGACGAAAGGCACCGCCAATGTGGCGACGCACACGGTAGGCGTCTACTCGGGCACACCGCTGACCGAGGGTGCGGGCGCCGAAGACGACACCGTTACGGACACCGATGCATGGGGCTCCGGAGTCAGCGCCCTGACAAAGGGCGACGTGTTCACCATCGCGGGGGTGTACGGTGTGAATCCGTTGACGCGGGCGAGCACGGGTCGGTTGCAGCATTTTGTGGTGACGTCTGCGATCAGCGACACGTCCGGAGACATGGACATTCCGCACAGCCCGACGATTGTCAGCACCGGCGCGTACCAACTCGTGAACAGTATTCCGGCGGACGAGATCGGAATCACGGTCATAACCGGCACCACGGGCGCGCAGAACCCGCAGAACCTTGCGTGGCACCCCGAAGCGTTCGCGCTGACGATGGCCACGCTGCCGACCTTCCCCGAAGTGTGGGGAGACACCATCACGGTGGACGGGTACAGCATGCGGGTGATTCAGCAATACGACATCAACAACGACACACGGCCTTGCCGGATGGACGTGCTGCTGGGCTGGGACACGATCCGCCGCGAGTTGGCCGCACGGCTGAGCGGCTAACCCCTGGCGCTTTCGCGCTGTTGATGTTCACCGAATCCCACGGGCGGCCGCTGCCGGTTAAAGCAGGCAGGCCGCCCGTGGCAACAACTGCAACGAGGTCAATCATGGCATTCAGATATATTGGGGATGGAAACCCCGACGGCACGGCGCTGGGCCGAAGTGACGACAAGATTTCATTCTTCGGTGAGACGCCGACCGTGAAAGCAACGGCCAGCTCCAACTTCGCGCAAGTTGCCGCTGCGACTTCGAGTGTGGCCACCACGGGCACGCTGGAGGTCGTCAGCAACAACAACCGCACCGCGATCAATGCGGTTCTGACGGAGTTGATCGCCAAAGGACTCCTGGAGAGCGCGTAATATGGCCCGCTTTATCACGATTCCGGGCCCGGAGAAAGTGGAGAGTCGCCAGAAAGTGTTTCTGGCGACTCCCTGCTACGACAAGCCCGCACCTGAGTACGTTGGCGCGCTGTTCGAAAGCGTCGGAGCGCTGGCGGGCGCGGGCATTGACGCGGCGCTGGTGCTGTACGTGGGGCATGCCCACGTGGACGACTCGCGGAACAGGCTGGTGCGGGACTTCCTCGAAAGCGACTGTGACGACCTGATCTTTCTGGACGCCGACAACGGTTGGCGGGCCGAGGATTTGGTACGCTTGTGCAGCCACGAGCGGGATGTGGTGGGCGGTGTGTATCCCCTGAAAAAAGACGATGAGGACTACCCTGTGCGCTTGTTGGGAGCGCCGGGCGAGCAGGTGCGCTGCGACGCGGACGGGCTGGTGGAGGTGGAATCACTGCCGACCGGGTTTCTGCGCATCACGCGGCGGGTGCTGGAGGCCATGGACGCAATGGCCCCGCACTACGAGGACAAGGACCACAAGGCCGGGCAGCGGATGGTGCCGGTGGTCTTTGAGCGCATCATGTTCGGACAGCGGGTCGGGGGTGATTATCAGTTCTGCATGAAATGGCGGCAGATGAGCGGCCGCGTGTTCCTGGATCCCGAGTGCGTGTTCAGTCACACCGGGGAGAAGGTGTGGCGGGGCAACTGGCGGGACTGGTTCGAGCGCAACAACGGCGATGCGATGGGCCGGGCGCTGGCGGAGATCGGCCGCGGGGTGGAGACGGTGGATACCTACGACACGCTGTTCCGGGTGTGGGGAAATCAATGGTCTGTGCGTGCGGCCGAGATGGCGGTGCTGGTGGGCGCTGTGCGGAGCACGAAGGGGTTGTGTGACGCCGGCGGCGCGTCATTGCCCATTCTGGAGATCGGGAGCGGCATTACGACCTTGATCATGGTTGCCGCGTGCGAGGAGCCGCGGCAGGTGTGGGCGCTGGAGCACGACGCGAACTGGCTTGCGCGGGTGACCGGCGAGGCCCGCAAGTGGGAGGCGGTGGATCTGAAAGTATGTTACGCACCGCTGGAGGTGCCGGCCGCCGCCGCGGAAGGCAGTGGGGCATGGTACAAGCTGCCGCCGGGGCTGCCGGAACAATTCGGGCTGATTTTTGTGGACGGGCCGCCCTGGGATGAGGGGAACGATCGAGCGGGCATATTGCAGGGGCTGGATCTGACGCGGGCCCTGGCGCCCGGTGGGGTGCTGGTGATGGACGATGCGGACGGTTCCACGTTGGCGCTGCGGGAAGGCATCGCGGCGTTGTTGGGCGCGAAATTCGAGGTCATAAGTGTGCTTGACCGCTCTTTCGCTGTGCTGAAACGGCCGCACCCCGCCGAAGAAAGCGGCGCCGGCGCAGGCAAGGGGGCAGGCAAGGGGGCAGGCAAGGGCGCCGGCGAGGACGCGGGAAACGGCGTTGATGCGCAACTGCAGGCTGGTGGCTGGCAACAGTAAACACGGACACGGAGACAGGCATGGACGCAAAAGAAAACGCAAAGCCGGAAGACATCGCAGCGGCAGTGGCGCTGGCAATCGACGCGGGCGAAGGGTTGGACGACAGCGGCGTGCCGGATTTCGACGCCATTGCGGATCAAGTGGAGGGCGTGACCGCGGCGGAGATCGCAGCGGCGGCCGAGGCCTATTACAACGCCAAAGAGGACGCAGCGGCCGGTGCTGATGCGGCAAAGCCGGGAGAAGACGGCGGCGACGCTGACGATGGCGACAAGGTAGACCCCGCGGCCGTGGCCCAAGCCCAAGCCGAAGCCAAAGCCACGGGCAAGCGCACGGCGGAAGGGAAAGCGCAGGCCGACCCGCTGGTTATTGCCGCGACCGAGAAGATCATCAAGGCGGGCGGGCCGTTTGAGCGTGGGGCCCCGGCCTTGTGGGCGCTGCGGAATGAGGTGGGCGGGCCGGTCAGCAAGGCGAAGGCGGCTGCTGCCTATGAAGCTGTGACGGGCAAGGCGTGGCCGTGGCCACCGACCCAGCAGGAGATGGCAGCGGCGGGCAAGCGGCGCTATCCGGCGGGCATGTACCACAAGACCAAGCCGTCGCAAACCGTTGCGGATGAAGCCGCGGAATCGGTGGCGCGGAAAGACGGCTTCAAACGGCACCGCGAATTCACGCCCAAGGACTGGGTGGCGATTTGGGCCCGGGAGACCGGCGCGACCGAGGCAGAGCAGGAAGCAGCCCTGGAAGTGGCCAAACGGGATCCGAAGCGCAAGAGGTAGCGGCAGCGGCGGCGGAGGTGGAGGCGAGCCCAGTGATACCCAGACGGCGGAGGTGCGAGCGTGGCAGACACGGCGTTGACGATCATCGAGCGGGCGGTCAAGCACCTGGGGGCGCTGGAATCCGGCGCGTCGTTGACCGATGACGAGGCGCAGGACGGGCTCACGTCGCTGAACGCCATGCTTGAAGGGTGGGCCGTCGAAGGCCTGCCGCTGTTCGGTGAAACGCTGAGCACGCACACCCTGGTAGCCGGCACTCCGGACTACACGATCGGCAGTGGCGCCACGATTGACGCGGCACGGCCTACCGGCCTGTTCGCAATCCGTGGCGCGTGGATCCGCGACAGCGGCGGCATTGACCGTCCAATTGACAACCTGATTTCCTTCGCGCGGTATCAGAACAAGGTGATCAAGACCACCACCTCACCCTATGCGTACTACCTGGCGCTGGTGGTGGGGGCGATCACCAGCACGATTTATCTCTATCCCACACCCAGCACAGGCAACACGCTGCGCCTGCAGTATGACGCGCTGATCAGCTTTGCGACGCTGAACACCACGTTTGCGCTGCCGCCGGGCTACCGGCGCGCTATCGAGTTCAATCTGGCGATCGAGCTGGCGCCGATGTTCGAGCTGCAAGCGAGCGGGGATCTGTACCGCCTGGCGCGGGAAGCAAAGCGACCGATTGAAGCGACCAACGCCGCGGGCCGGGTGGCCCTGCGGACTTCCGACGTTCCACGGGTGAACACAGGACAGCGATACGATGTCTACAGCGACGGAGACGGGAATTGGTGACATAACCGCGGCGCAAGTGTTTGGCGACCGGCTGCTGGTGGAGCGCGACGACCCCACGGACATCAGCGCGGGCGGCGTGGTGCTGCCGGCGAACGCACAACGGGCAGCGATGCGCGGCACCGTGGTGGCGCTGGGCACCGGCAAAGACCGCGCGACGGGCAAGATCAAGCCCTACGATGTGCAGATTGGCGACCGCGTGCTGTTCAGCCCGAACTTAGGCGAGGAGTGGCAGGGTGGCGTCCAGGGCCGCGGCGAGGTGGAATGGCCGGGCTTCGGGCCGCGACCGGTGGTGCTGATCAGGGAGGCGGACATCATCGGGATTGAGGAGGGCGCGGGTGAGCCCGCGCACCTTCTGTCCGGGCGGCGGGCAGGCAGGCTGCGGGCCGATGTCGGCAAAATGATGTCAGGCGCACAACTGGAGGCGTAATGAGTGCAGGAAGCGTGGTACACAGGGCGCTGCTGTCGAGGCGGGAGCGCAAGGCATTCGGGCTGCCGTATGGGGGTAGCGGTTTGACGATACTCTGCGGCAGCAAGCGTTTTGTGTCGGCCAGCAGCAGCAGCGGCAACGTGACGTGCAAGGGCTGTTTGCGGAAGATACAGGAGGCGTGATGCAGCGGCGCACAGAACAATTCGGAGATGCTACGCTGATCCTGGGCGACTGCCTGGAGGTGATGGCGGAAATGGAGCCGGGCAGCGTGGACGCCGTGGTGACCGATCCGCCGTATGGGATTGGGGCGGATGAGGCAGCGGCGAAGAACAAGGGGAAGTGGGGCTGGACTTTTTACGGTGAGAGCGCGTGGGACCGGCGCCGCCCGCCGGCTGCTGTGTTCGAAGCGATGGGGCGGTTTGGATGTGAGCAAATTATATGGGGGGGGAACTACTTCGCGGACTACCTGCCCGCGTCGATGGGGTTTCTTGTTTGGGACAAGATGCAGCGGAATTTTTCGCTCGCGGATTGTGAAATGGCTTGGAGATCAAAAGGCACGGCGGCCCGAGTGCTGTCCTATTCCCGCGCCGCAGCGCTGCAAGACGGGAAGGAGCACCCCACGCAAAAACCTCTGGCGGTGATGGAGTGGAGTCTGAGCTTCCTGCCGAACGCTCTGACAATCCTCGATCCATTCATGGGCAGCGGCACCACGGGAGTGGCGGCGCTGAATCTGGGGCGCAAGTTCATTGAGATCGAGCCCAAGTATTTCGACATCGCCTGCCGGCGGATCGAGATGGCTGCGGCGCAGGAGCGCATGGACTTCGGGGAGAATGTGAAGCCTGAGCAGCTTGCGATGGAGGCAGACTGATGGCCCCGCGGAACCCACAGTTGATCGGTGTTGGCATCGCGGGCCGTGCGCAAGCGGTTACGGCGCAGCGGCGTCTGAACTGCTACCTGGACATTCAGGAGGAAGGCGACCGGGCGATTGTGGTGGCGTACGGGTGTTCCGGGCTCACGGAGCTGGTGAATCTGGGCACCGGCCCGATCCGCGGCATGGAAAGCCCGCCGGATCATGCCTACATGTACGTTGCGCACGGCACGACGATGTACAAAATCGCCAACGACGGCGGCGCCACGGCAGTCGGCACGCTGGGCACGGCTGTGGGCGTGGTCTACTTCGCTACGGGACACCTGAACGGGTCGAATGAGCGGCACATGATGGTCGTGGACGGCAGCGCGGGCTATTACGTGGACGTGTCGGCCGCCTCGCCGAGCCTGACCACGATCAGCGACGGAGACTTCCCGAGCAACCCCCAGTCGTGCGCCTACAGCAACGGGTACTTCATCACGCACCCGGGCGATGCCACCGGCACCGTGTTCAGCAGCCAGAACGCCGACGACGCGAGTGCATGGGACGCCGCGGACTTTGCCAGCGCGGAGAGCAAGGGCGACACGCTGCAGCGGGTGTTTGTGCACCAGGGCGTGCTCGCCATGATGGGCAGCGAGAGCATTGAGTATTGGACCTACGACGCGAGCACGGGCTTTCCGTTCGCGGCAAACCTGGGGCTACGGCACGACTGGGGGGTCGCAGCCAACGCATCAGTGGTGGGGTTCGGCGACTTCGGCATTGCCTTGATGCAGAGCAGCTTGGGTGAAGCGGTGGTGCAACTGCTGCACCCGAGCGGGCCGCAGACGGTGACGCCGCCCGATCTGGCGGCGTTGTGGAACGGCTACACGGTGATTTCGGACGCAATCGGCTGCGCTTTCATGGAAGCCGGCCACCCGATGTATCTGCTGAATTTTCCGACCGAGGGTAAGACCTGGCAGTTTGACGGGCGGTCACGGGCGTGGAGCGAGCGGCAGACGGGCGCGGACGGCGAGGCGTATTGCGCAGCGCACTCCGGGGCGCTGGTCGGCAAGATGCGCTTCGGCGGGCGGGCGACAGGAGCGATCTACACACTGGACTCGACGAGCTACACGGACGCCGGGGTGGTAATGGTCTGCCTCGCGGTGACGGAGCATGTGCACCAGGCGGGCAATGCCATGATGCGGGCGGGTGAACTGTGGGTTGATTGCGAGGTCGGGACAGGGCCGACTCTGATGACCCTGGACGACGCCTATTCGCTCAAGTTCGATGGGGTTAACGACTACATGCAGGCCGACGGCACGACCGTAGCGAGTTTTACAGTGGAGGTATGGGTGAGGCCGCATACACTCCGGATCCAGGGGATCATGTATGGTGCCGATGGCTCAGTGACGGCACGTATTTTCATGGCGGACGGCGCTGTCATCGAGTTCGATGCAACCGGTGAAATAGCTAACGCGGAAGGGCCTACGGGATTGGTGGCAAATGCGTGGGCGCACATCGCTGCAGTGTACGATTCCGCAGCGCAAACGGCGGTGGTCTACATTGACGGCGTTGCAGGCGTCATTAAAACGGGTATCGCGAGCATGGGCACGCTGGCGACTTGGGTCCAAACCGCAGGGACCGGAGATAATATCTTCGATGGAGATATGACCGAGTTTCGCCTGTGGAACGTGGCCCGCACTCAGGCGGAAATACTGGAAGCGAAGGGGCGGCGGCTCACCGGATCAGAAACGGGGCTTGTCGGCTATTGGCCGTTTGATGAAGGCAGCGGAACCACAGCGAAAGACCTGACGGCTCCCAAAAACGACGGCGTGATTACAGGGGCGACGTACACTACCAGTGTGCCGTTCGGGCGTATTGCGCAAACCCCGCAAATGATGCTGCGCGTGAGCCGCGACAAGGGCCAGTCCTGGGGGCCGGAGCACTGGGCAACCATGGGGGCGCTGGGCAAGTACGGCACGCGGACGCGGTGGCGGCGGTTGGGCCGCGGCAATGACCTGACCTTTGAGATCAGCCGCAGTGACCCGGTGCCCTTCACGGTGACAGGGGCGTGGCTGCGGGTGCAGGCGGCCAAAGGCAGCGGGCGCGTGAACGCCGGTGCTGCCGGCGGCGGCGCTGGGCGCGGCAGGGGGACAGCATGACAATCGGCCCGATACCCGTGCATGTGCCCGTGGTTGAGTTGTTGCCCGCGCCGCAAAAGGGCGGGCTGCCGGTCGTGATGACGCGCCACGCATGGACGCAGTGGTTTGAAGCGTTCCGTCGGGATTACAACACCTTATTGGCCGCCGGAGGGCAGTCGAACACGGCCAGCAGCTCGAGCAGTGGTGGCGAAGGTCTGGTGCTGGCCAAGGTTGGCGCGGATCTGCCGTTCAGGGGGATCAGGGGCGGCGCGGGCATCACGGCGAGCGCGGACGCTACGGACGTGTCGCTGGCCGTGGCCATGGACGACACGGTGCACGGCGACAGGGGCGGGGGGGCGTTGCATGCTGACGTTGTTGCGGCAGGCGCCGATGGGTTTATGACGGGCGCCGATAAGACGAAGCTGGAAGGGCTTCCGTCTGCACCGATCATGGCCTCAGATGTGGAGGCGCTACAGGTTGGCACACCGACCTATGACGATCTGCAAGACTTCCTTAACCTGGCTTGGTCTGGGGGGCAGTTTACCGGTGGGGAGGTCAGCGATGGCGGGGGTGAGACAGTAGACTGCGCGGCCATGACCGGGATGATTCGCGACGCTGACAGTGCTGCCTCAAACACCCTGTTCTTTGATGTAGTCGCAGACAACCTAGCTATCCCGACAGACACAACCAGATTTGTACGTATAAACTACAACGCAGGAACACCTGTTTGGGAGTTGTCTACTACTGAGGACACAAGCAGAGAAGACATCATCCACATGGCGAAGGTGACAAATGATGGTGGAGTTTTGCATATATCGTCATTAGTGGACCACGCCGGAAACATCCCTAACAGATTCAGTCATGTATTAAAGAGCGTCTTTGGCGTCCGGCGAGCAGACAATCTCGGCGGTCTTATGCTGGGCGAGGGTGGAACGAGATACATCACGGTGAGCGCCGGGCAGATATTTTATGGCGAACACGGAAACGACTTCACGGCCAAGGATACTGACCCTGGCGGTGGCGCTGATACATTTGACACCGAATACTTCAACGGCTCTGTCTGGGTAACGACTACGGGAGTCAGCCAGTGGCCCAACACGCAATACAATAACATAGCTAGCGGCTTGGTCACTATGACCAACAACCGCTGGGCTGTACTATGGTTCTATGCAGAGACTGACGACGATCTTTCGATGATCTACGGCAGTGCTCAATACACTTCACGGGCTTTAGCAGAGCTTGAGACAGTTCCAGCTTCCATCCCAGATAAGCTATTTGAGCATGGACTTCTGATTGGGCGTCTGATCTTCCAGAAAAGTGCGGCTGTGGCTGAGGTTGAGTCGGCTTTTATTCAAGCATTTGTGCCTACCACAGTTATATCGCACATAGACCTTCCTGACCTGACCACAGGAGACGCCGGGCACACTCAGCTTCATACAGATGCTAAAGCACTGACTTGGTTGGCTGACGGAGGCGCGGAAGGCGGGCAGCCGGTTTCTCTATGGGAGCAGATCAAGGCGGGCTTCAACCTGAACGGTGGCGGAATAATCAGCCTGTCCGCTGGTGGTGTGTTCAAGTGGACGGCTCGGTTCATTGTTATCTCGAATGGCAGGGGCGCGCACTTCTCAAACTCTGGTTTTTTCGACATCATCAAGCCTGATGGCGGGATACTTGTTGGCGTGGGCGGGGCAAGTGATCGGACGTGGACAACAGCAGGAATAGTGTTGAATGCGTGGGAGGCACTCTATTACAT
>SDBV01001152.1_pt1 | contig 39395 bp, 27 predicted proteins | sample 2277081 | NCBI WGS metagenome assembly SDBV01 (sample SAMN10402039, study PRJNA504765) | marine sediment metagenome | isolation source: marine sediment core GS10_PC15, 223 cmbsf | place: Arctic Ocean: Southern Knipovich Ridge | collected 2010 | reverse complement strand
GAGGTGTACACCCGTATATACCTTCTAAAGCAGAGGTTGACCGAATGGATATAATTGTTAATGAGTTAGAGTTAGAAGCTCAACGACGTGAAATTCCTGGACATTAAAATGCATAGCCATATAGATGTCCAAACAATAATACAACAGAAAGAATTGTTTGAAGGAAAAGTATCATGGTGGATCAGATAAAACGCAAAAAAACAACTCTAAGAAAATTCACTTTTTGTCTTCTCTTGTTTCTAGTGTTTTATATTGGTTCTTATTTGGTTCTTTCGTTTTTAGGCAGTTACTATCCTGCCAAATCGGGGAATCATAGACTTGATATGGGTTGGTCATTTTTCGATATTGAAGTGTGGCATCCAAAAATTGGCTATGCTCAGCTATATCGAAAAATTGATGGTAGTCTTACCATTCATGCAGATTGGGTAGGGGTATTTTATTGTCCGTTAATTCTTCTCGACCAAAAATTTGTTCATAGAACTCGAATGCTAGATTCTATTGAATCAAATAAATGAAAACTTAAGGCTCCGGGAGCCCATGAGGTGCAAATATCTATCGGCACTTAACATTTTGTTCTTTGGCAACTTGATATCGAAAATTTCGTTCGTAAATAATGACTTGAATTGCGGATAGACAGCCATTTCTCACTGTCATAAAAAAGTGCTTATAGGGGCGTTTTTTGCTAACCGGGTTACTTGTGCACAATAATCCGGTTAATGCAATCGACCCGTATGACCACACCGGCTATGCGCAGGTCATCGAGGAATGGACGATAGACGGCTCGTCGATGTTCAAGACATCGTATGTGCCGGGCGATGACGTTATCAGCCAGAGCAAGTCCGACTGGACGTGGAATGAAACAAACGAGGACTGGGAATTCTATTCGGACGATGACACGCAGTATCTGCTCTATGACGGCCACGGCAGCACACGGCAGCTTGCCGACCCGATACAGACGATTGATGAGTCTTATGATTACTATGCGTACGGCGTGATGCTGTCGGATACCAGCGCCAGCGGTGCCGATACCGCCGCCAGCCACCTTGACGAGCTACATAAACTATACGGCCTTTCTCCGCTGAGGGAGCAGGTAAAAGGCAAAGAAAAGCTTTTTCTGTCTGCCAATTTGTGTGTCCTTAAAAAGTTCAAATGGTACCTGGAAAATTATGACCCAAAAAAACTTGGGACAGGTGGTTCTCCGGGGTTTTTCCGGGAACCCTGCAGTGTTGCACAGGTGGCATTAATGCTTGCAAAAAAGGTCGCTCCCCAAAGATACGCTAAAATCGAACCTGCAATTACGAGTATACGATGGGCTGAAGAACAGAAGGTCCAAGACCTATCAAGTTTTGTAAACCTTGTTCTCATAAGCCTTGATGAATTTGTATCCTATGAAGAGAGTACGATTTTAGTGGATACCGAATAACGGCGAATTTTAATCCGAAGCGCAACGTTTCAGGTTAAGAGTGTCCCCCAACCAACGGAAAATATTCCTTCTCGGCAACACAAAACCGTGTTTTAGCCCTCCGCATTTCCGCCTGCTGGGGATTTGCGCTTGTCATTAGTTTGTCATGCGGCTATACTCCGAGTGGGTTTACTGCGTTATTTTTCCGAAGAGATGGCACGGCTGGGATGGATGAATATTTCCTCCACCTGCCCACTCCGCCCGCCGGATTGATTCGCTGAGCGGCCATAAAAAAAAACTGAGCACCCATAAAAACGTCCATGAAGAAGAAACCAGCCACATCGACATTGCCGGAGGAGTTGCGGATATATGCAGCCAGCCCGGCAGTCGCCGCGGCGGTCGAATATATCCAGGCCAACTTCGACCGACCTATCCGACTTGCCGACATCGCCTACACAGCCGATCTGAGCGTTGGCAGGTTCGCACACCTGTTCAAGGAACAGGCCCGCATCTCACCGACTGAATACCTGATCCGTGTCCGCATAGCACATGCCCAAAGGCTGCTAACAACGACAGAAGATAGCTGCGGTACGGTCGGCTACACGGTAGGATTCAGCCACCAGGGACATTTCACGCGTACCTTCAAACGCGTTACAGGGACAACGCCGCAAAGGTTCAGACAAAGGCAAAGGCAAACAAACGCCTGATATATAGCACGTAACACCTGACACATATCCCTTGACAGCACGCGATTTTCTGCGATACTGCGTGGTTATGCTTAAACGGATCGCCATATTAGGTTCCACCGGTTCTATCGGCAGAAACGCCCTGCGAGTCATCAAGGCCCTGGGGCCGGACTACAGGGTAGTCGCCCTGACTGCGCACAACAACGCCGAGCTGCTCGCAGAACAGGTACGCAAATTCGCCCCGGATGTAGCGGCGGTGTCGAATCCGGACAGCTTTGCACAGTTTCGAGCCGCGATTGGCAGCCTTCCGTGCAGGATGATTGCCGGGGCTGAGGCGATGGAAGAGATCGCCTCTCTGGACGAAGTGGACATCGTTTTGACGGCTGTGGTGGGTGCAGCGGGGCTGGCTGCGGTATTAAAGGCCGTCCGGCACGGCAAAACCGTCGCAATCGCAAACAAAGAGCCGCTGGTCATGGCTGGGGCCCTGCTAACAGAGACGGCAAAAGAGACAGGGGCCAGGATCCTGCCTATAGACAGTGAGCACTCGGCTGTCTTTCAGGCGATGCAGGCTGGGAACCGCAGTGAGGTGAAACGGATAATCCTGACCGCTTCGGGCGGACCATTCCGAAGGGCAACGGCACAACAACTCGACAACGCCACACTGCAAGAGGCCCTGGCGCATCCGACGTGGGACATGGGGCCGAAGATCACCGTCGATAGCGCGACGATGATGAACAAGGCGCTGGAGCTGATCGAAGCGGTGTGGCTCTTCGATATGCCGCCGGAAAACATCGACATACTGATCCATCCCGAATCGGTCATTCATTCGATGGTCGAATACATCGACGGCTCGGTCATAGCCCAGATGGGCACGCCCGACATGACTGTGCCAATCCAGTACGCGCTGACCTGGCCGAGACGCTGCAAGGGGATTGCGCCGGGACTGAATTTCGAGCAGTTGGCTAAATTGACCTTCGAAAAGCCCGATATGGAATTGTTCCGGGCGATTAGCCTGGGCTACGAGGTGGCTGCCCAGGGAGGATCGGCACCGGTGGTGTTCAACGCGGCCAACGAGGCGGCAGTGGAACAATTTCTGGCAGGACGGATCAAATTCACACGGATCGTCGAACTGGTCGAATACTGTCTGGGTAAACATAATGTAAAAACGTCCCTGTCACTCGAAGAACTGCTCGAAGTGGACGCGTGGGCCCGGCGGACGGCGTATCAGCAGTCGGCCAGAAAAGTCGTTCATTGAATTTTATGGTTTATGCCGAATATAAAGCGGGAAAGACCATTGTTGTTTTCTAAACAGTAACTAAAGCAGGGAGATGTCCGGACAATGACGGAAAAGCAACTGTCACCAGAAAAGAGAAAACCGCTGAACGGTCGATTCAGCCTGATCGTATTCATTATCGCAGCGATATTGATGATATACCTGATCGCGACACACCTTGTCACGTTCGTCAATGTCATGACTGTGGTCCTGGGCTTTGGGGCGGTCATACTCGTCCATGAATTCGGCCACTTCATCGTCGCCAAACTTTCGGGCATTAAGGTCGAAGCGTTTTCAATCGGCTTTCCGCCCACAATGCTCAGTATTCGCAAGACGGGCGGAAAGGTTCGGTTCTCTGTACTGCCAAAACTTTTCGGCTCCGGCCTGGAAGAGGCGGAGGGCGAGCCGAAATCGGAAGTCCCCGACGGAGTCCCCGCTTCGCAAATGGAAGCGAAGATGGCCGACACAAAAACAACTGGGATAGCAATAACAAAGGGCCAATGGGAGACCGAATACCGAATTGGGCTGGTGCCCTTTGGCGGATTTGTGAAGATGCTGGGCCAGGAAGACGCCGGCCCTGCCGGTAAGACCGACAATCCGCGGTCCTACGCCAACAAACCGATCTCCGTGCGAATCGCCGTTGTCGCGGCAGGGGTAATATTTAACGTAATCAGTGCGTTCCTGATCTTCCTGGTGGTCTTTTCGATGGGCATGAAGCTGCCCCCGGCGGTAGTGGGCGGCATTCAGGCAGACTCCCCAGCCGAAAAGGCCGGGGTAAGGCCCGGTGACCGAATCGTCGAGATCAATGGCGAAGACTTCGTCGATTTTACATCGGTGATACTGGCTCCGGCGTTGTCGGTCAGAGGCGAAGAAATAGAATTCAAACTCAGACATCTTGACGGCACCGAAGAGACCGTCAATCTCGTCGCGGCTAAGGCCGAAATGTCGGCCATGAATATAAGGACCCTGGGTATCGATCGGGCTGGAACCCTTACCATTGATCGCAGGATTGACGACCCGGAAGACGTTGACATACTCTACGAGCTGACCGGCCTGCGTCCCGGAGATGTTGTGACGGCGATAGAGGGCGAACCGGTTGAATACGCATGGCAATTCGAGGAGATTCTCGGCAATACGCTAAAACCGAAAGCAGCCGTCACCGTCCTGCGGACCGACCCGGAGACGAAACTGCAGGCGACGACGAATGTTGACCTGCCGCTCTACTGGCCGGTGACGAACGAAAACTTCCAGACCGAATTCGATCTTTGCCATGTCTATTCGATGATACCGCGAATCCGGATTCGCCAGGTATTCCCAGAGCCGAAAAATCTGTGGGAGCGGGCAGGGGCGTTTTTATTCGGCTGGAAAGACGACGAAAGTGAAAACAAACCGACATTGATGCCGGGCGATATCATCGTGAAAATCGGAACCGTCCAGAACCCCACCTATAAGGAGCTGCGTGGTACAACGATCCTGCACAAAGACAAAGAAATGCCCATCACCGTACTCCGCGGCAACGGCAAGGGACAGGAAGAACTCGTCATCGTGGTGGTCACTCCAAAGGCTGGGCACGGCATGGACCGTGTGACCTTCGGCATTATTCCGGAGCTGGATATCGAACATACCGTTGTAGCCGACACGACAGAGACGGACAACATTGCCAAACTGAACATACCCAGAGGCGCCAGGATTGTCGCCGTTGACGGACAGCAGGTTCAGAGCTTCAACGATATTGCACGTATTATCCGCGCCAATCCGGGCCAGCGCATTAGCATTGATTATCGAATCGATGATGAGAACGCCGGGGGCGACGCGATCAAGGTTCCGGAGCATCCGTCAATCGTCGCCCGGACAGCCCTGGACGTGGGCGTACCGTTCGAGGCGCTCAAGGAAGTCTATAAGGCCGATGGGCCCGTCCAGGCTCTGGGCATGGGCATGAAGAAAACGTACCAGTTTATCGCCCAGACCTACGTTACGCTGAGCAGGCTGTTCAGCGGAGACGTTGGGGCAGACGCGCTTTCCGGGCCGGTGGGGATCGTCTCAGCGAGCTATTCCATCGCCAAGCGGAGCCTTATAGATTATATCTATTTTCTCGGACTGATCAGTTCGTGTATCGCGGTGATGAACCTGTTGCCCCTGCCGATTGTGGACGGAGGGGTGATCGTGCTTTTGATTATCGAAAAGATAAAAGGTTCGCCGATCAATGAACGCGTCCAGGAAATCATCAGCTATGCGGGGCTGGCGTTTATACTGTCGCTTATACTGTGGCTGACGTATAACGATATCCGGCAGCTGTGGTTGCGATAGCGGCGTTCTCTGTTGACGATATTCAGCGGCTGGCACTAACAGCGTCCTCTGCGGCGGGTGGAGATGCAACGATATGGGTATAACAATCAGCGTGGTGATACCAGCCTACAACGCCGGCGGATACCTTGCCAGGGCCATAGACAGTGTACTGGCTCAGAGCAGGCCCGCCGAGGAGATCGTCGTAGTCGATGACGGCTCGTCGGACAATACCGCCCAGGTCGCGCAGGGGTACGGCGAAAAGATTCGTTTCATCCGGCAGGAAAACGCCGGGGCAAGCGTTGCACGCAACACGGGCATCGAAGCGGCAACGAGCGAATGGATCGCCTTCCTCGACGCCGACGACGAATGGCTGGGGAATCACCTGCTTTTGCATTCGCAACTACTGGAGCGGAACCCACAGCTGGCCTGGACGACGGGCAATTTTTACCGTTGCCGGTGCGACAGGGACCATGAAAGGCACCAAGACATGAACCCGCAGCGACTGGCCGGGGCCGAGCGGCTGTTGGCGGGCAAAGAGTATTTCGAGAGTTATTTTGCTGCTCACGCCGCCTATGCAGCAGGTTGTACAGATACCATCCTTGTAAAACGGCAGGCGTTGTACGATGCGGGACTGTTTCTGGTGGGCCTGGGACGTATTAACGATGTCGATATGTGGTTTCGTGTGGCCTACAATCAGCGGCGGATAGGGTTTGTCGCCGAACCTACGGCAATCTATCACATGGGCGTACCGGAGAGCATCATCAAAATGCACAAAGACCCTGGGATTATCTGTGATTTTGCCGAGCGGCACCTGGCCCTTTCCGCCGAGTACAACTGCACAGAGGACATCAAGCCCTGCCTTGCAAAAATGGTCGGCTGGTGGATCAAATGTATGCTCGACGAAAAAAGAGGCCCCGAAGTAAGAAAGATCCTTCGAAAATACGGCTGGCTGTTCAATAGATATTGCCGAACGACAACGTATATTCGAGCGATACTGCCGCGAACATCATTGGTATATGAAACACTCAGGAATACCTTACTGAAGAGAAATCGATGACAACTGCATCCTTGACAAAACCAAAAGTGCTTTATGTTGCGGCAAGCCTTCCCTGTCCCCCCTCGCAAGGGTCACACCTGCGGATTCTCAACACCGTCCGGCAGATTCGGAAAGTGGCCTCGGTCACCTTCGTGTGTATCGGGCCGGAACCCAACAGTCGGTCACTGGACGAGACCAGGGGCGAATTCGGTGAGGTAGTCATCATGCCCACAATCAATCGCAAACTCCCTGCCGCACTGGAAAGGATAAGGCACAGATACAGATTTCACTGGCCATGGTACCATGCGGAAAAAGTTTCGCGTGCGGACAGGCAACGATTCGCTCGGCTCTGCGACGAGCATGACCTGACCTGGTTTCACACCGTTATCCCGGCCGACTCCCTCGGACAATATCGCTTCGCCAACTCCATTGTCGATCTGGACGACCTGAACCAGATTAAGTTTGCTTTGAAATATAAAACCGAGACATCGCCAAGAGGCAGGATAGCAGATACAATTCTGGCCTATAAATGGCGCAGATGGGAAAACAAGGCATTTGAACGGTTCGACTTTGTTGCCGTCTGCAGTGAGAACGACAGACAGTTCCTCGGCAGTGGCGACAGGATTGAAGTGATCCCAAACGGTTTCGAAAGACCTCCGCAAAACCCGGTCTGGCGTGCCCGAAATCGCAGGCGTATCGGATTCATCGGACTGCTGGGATACGGCCCAAACATGCATGGAATGAAATGGTTTGCCGAAGAAGTCTGGCCCATGATAAAAACCGAAGTGCCCGATGCGGAAGTCAGGATCGTAGGACATCTGGACAAAAAAGCGGTTTTGTCGGCATATGAGAATTTCAAGCATCTGGGATTTCTCGAAAAAACAGACGACGAATTTGCAACATGGTCTTTAATGGTCGTACCCTTGTGTTTCAGCGGCGGGACACGGCTCAAAATCATCGAAGCCTTCAGTAAAATGTGCCCTGTCGTCTCGACATCCATCGGTGCACACGGCCTGGATGTCTCGGACGGCAGGAATATAATGATCCGTGACAGTGCAGAGGATTTCGCCCAGGCATGCATTACGTTATTAAATGAACCCGATCACGCTCAGCAACTGGCCGAACAGGCATGGCAGCTCTACGAAAACAAATACACATGGCAGGTTATAGGGCAGGACATCCACAAATTCATTGCAAAGGCACTGGGACCGAAATAGCAGCTTCACCTCTTAGCGACACGGCCATTGGGACCCCAAAGACTAAATGGAACCTCTAAACGGATTGATTTCAAAAACCTCCGATCCGGCGATGCCGGTTAAGTTGCTGTTATTGCGGCGCTTACGACGGATTTTATCATGCAGTTTTTTTACGTTTATCTCCTGATTTTATATTGACATCTCCCGTATAATCAGATACCATGTTGGTTAAGCGTTAGAAATCTGTTTTCGTGTACTATTTGGGGAAAGGGGAGTAAAATGTCGAACACAAGAGTTCTATGGTTTACCTGTATTGGCTTTGTACTGTCGGCAATGCAAATTGCCTCAGCCAATATAATTGTCAACGGCAGTTTTGAGGAGGGTGCTTATCGAACTCCTCTTGGCAAAGTATTTGTCACTGACACCTGGCAGGGCAATGACGTCGCTGGGTTTACCGAGGCAACTCAAGGCGTTGTGCCGCTTGATGGAAACAGGATGCTTAAATTTGAGCAAGCAGGTGAGGTTCCCGGCAGCTATACTACATGCAATGTAAATAACATCATAGATGTCAGTGCTTACTCCGATATCATTTCAAGTGGTGTGGCAGTAGCGCAGGCCTCGGCATATTTCAATCGTATTGCAGGTGATGAGCAGACTGATACATGGTTTCAACTCTTCATATATGCATATGCAGGTCCCCTGAGCTCAATTTACTCTAAGAAACGGAACAACGAGTATTTGATGAGAGGCAGAGCTTATTTAACCGATAGCGACGCCGATACCGCTACATGGGAGCAGATTTTTCTGGAAAAAGCCATTCCTTCTGGAACCGACTTCATACTTGTTGAGGTGATGGCTTGTGAGAACGTTTATAATGACACTACTGGCCTGGAGTTTGATGGGCACTTTGCAGACATGGTTTCATTTACAATTATCCCCGAACCGGCACTTGTAATTGCAGTTGATATAAAACCAGCATCCTGTCCGAATCCACTCCATGTCAAAAGCGACGGTGTCCTTCCTGTAGCAATCTTAGGCTCAGACAGCTTTGATGTAACTACGATTGATGCAACCTCTATCCGCTTAAATGGTGTCGGGCCTATTCGCCATAGCTTTGAAGATGTAGCTGCTCCTGGTCTCGATATCGCTGATTGTAACTGCGTCGAAGATGGGCCTGATGATTTTCTTGACCTTACCTTGAAGTTTGAAACTCAGCAAATAGTGGAGACACTTGGCGAGGTCGAACATGGCGATGCAATAACCCTGGATCTTACCGGCGTTCTGTACGATGAAACTCCGATTGAAGGAGCCGATTGCATCCTGATTCGTGGGAGACATAAGCCCATAAACCCAGCGGATCTTAACAAGGATGGCGTGGTTAATATGCTTGACATTATCATGGTGTCACAAAACTGGCTGAAATCCAGCATTACTGAGGATTAGCGAGATTTTCCTCTTAATATTGCACCATAGAGCACCAGCCAGAATTAACCTATAATAAAAGGCGTGACGTTTTTCGCAACGATCACGCTTTTTTTATTTCAATACCACGCCGCAACGGTAAAATAGCTGCATCGAATAAAAAACGCGTCTCTTGTGCGTTGTGTCTGTAACCTCTTTCGTGCGTAAATCGGCAAAATAAAAACAATGATCCAGAACACCGAACAAATCAATCTTGTTTTCATGGGGCACCTGCACTATCCGCAGGGTATGGCCGGCACCAGACGGCTCCGGAATTCAATCGACTTTCTCCGGCTCGACGAACGGTTCGGCATACGGGTGCTCATTCTGCGGCAGGGCAGAACCCGCTTAGCCGACGCACCCCCCAGCGGCACATACAATGGGATTGAATATACAACCATCGGCGCCGACATTCGGCCCGGCCCGGCGGCAATCCTGAAAGCCCCGAAATATTATCTCCAGGGCATGGCCTTCCTGCGCAGACACCGACGCAAAGACGCCAAAAACATCGTCTATGTTTACGGCTACCCCAGCACAGACAACCTGCCCATGATAGTCATGGCGAAGATGCTCGGCTACAAGGTGCTTTTCGACATCGTCGAAGACATCGACGTTCAGGGCAGCACCTCGGACCTGCCCGCCCGCATCAAAGACCTTTCAGCCAGGGTCCTGTGGAAACGAATCGGACGACTGGCCGACGCGATCCTGGTCATATCAAAACACCTGCAACGAAAAATGGAAGGCCTCGTCAAAGGCAAATGCCCCGTGTACCTGTACCCGATCAATATCGACATGGAAAGATTCAGGGCCGAACCAGGCGCATTCGGAACGCCTGTAAAGCTGTTTTACGGCGGCACGTTCGGCAAAAAGGACGGCGTGGAAAATCTCATCGACGCATTCGACGGCCTTGCGGCCCGGCACGGGAATCTCTCGCTGGTCCTGAGCGGCAGGGGCTCGAAAGACCGCATGGACATCATCGAAAAAAAAATCGCCGCTACCGCACACCACGACAGAATCCAGTATATGGGCTATCTGCCGGACGATGAATTTTACGCTCTGCTTTGCAACTGTGACATTCCCTGCATGTTGCGCACAGGCTCGGCGTTTGCCGAGGCGGGTTTTCCGTTCAAGCTCGGAGAATATCTGGCCTCCGGCAAACCGGTGGTCGCCTCAAACATCAGCGATGTGGGCGACTATCTGGACGATAGACGAAACGCCATGCTGGTCAGCCCCGATTCGAGCGACTCAGCCGCCGAGGCAATCGAGTTCCTGATAACGCATGAAGATGACGCCCGGAGAATCGGCCTGGCGGGCAGAGGAGTGGCAGCCGATAACTTCAACGCCGAGACTCTGGGCGAAAAGCTCAGGCAGATTTTATTGTCTTTATGGGAAAAGAGGTAGCCGTGTCGTCCGAACAGCAAAGCGGTATTCAGGTCAGCGTAGTGATACCGAGTTATAACAGCGACAAGTATATCTCCAGGGCCATCGACAGCGTCCTGACTCAGACCAGGCCGCCGGAGGAGATCATCGTCGTCGATGACGGCTCGACCGACCAGACGGCCCAGGTGGTCAGCCTTTACGGCGGAAGGATCGAATACATCTGGCAGGAAAACGCCGGCTCAAGCGTCGCGCGGAATACCGGGATAGAAGCCGCCCGCGGTAAATGGATCGCGTTTCTTGACGCCGACGACGAATGGCTCCCGGAACGGCTTGAGGAGCAATTTGAACTGCTCCGTCGAAACCACGACCTGGTGTGGGTAACCGGCAATTATCTTCGATGCGTCTGTCGAAGCGGGCATCGGCAGCAGCCATGTCTGGATTTAGAGATCGCCAGCTCCGCCCTGGAGAGAAAAGAATACTTCGAGAGTTTCTTCTCGGCATTTCTTCTGAACTGCTGGGGATGTACGGATACCATGCTGATAAAGCGGCAGGCCCTGGTCGAGGCCGGCCTTTTTCGGCCGGGACAGTTGAGGGACGATGACTACGATATGTGGTGGCGGATCGCATACCGCTGGCCCAAGATCGGTTTTGTACCAAGACCGTTGGCGATCTATCACCTGGACATCGAATCGAGCATAATCCGCAAACATCACGACGACGCCTCGATTTCGTGCGACCTGATTCAACGTCATCTTGCGCTTTCGCAACAACACGGAATGCTCGGACAGTTCACGCCGGTCGCCGAACGTTTGCTGCGCCGCTGGATGCGGGCGATGCTCTTTGACGCACGGTCCGCCGACATACGAAAGATGCTGAGCCAATTCGACAAACTGCTGCCAGCCCGATACCGGATGTGCATGTTTGTGCTGACCATATTTCCGCGGTGTACCGCGTGCGGATGCCGTGCGATTTCGTGGCTCGCAAGACGTTTCAACCTGAGAAAAAAGCCTGTGCGCAGCCGGACACAGTAGTTTGACACAACAGTTCATGGACGCGGCAGTTCAACGCGGCAGTTCATGGGCACACCGCCCTGTTATTTGCGAACCAGCCGGCAGAAGATGTCTTTGTACTGTTCGACGATTTTTGTTACGTCGTGATTCCGACAGGCGTATTGTCGGCAGCAACGGCCGATCTCCGCGTATTTGTCGCCGTCCAGAAGGGATTTCAGGCCATCGACAAGCTGCTTTTCGTCGCCGCGACAACAAAGCCCGCAGGAATGCTTCACGAGAAAATTATCCGGGTTGACAGTGAGCGACAGTATCGGCGTCGCCCACTTGCACGCCTGTATGAACGTGTTGGCAAAACCCTCCGAGTCACTGGTATTGACCAGTACCCTGGCCCTCCGGAAAAAGGAGTCGATCCGGCCAAAGACTACCCGCCGATGAAACTCGACGTTTGGCATAGCTTCGGCACGACTGCTAAGTTGGTCGTAATCGTCATCGCCCGTAGCCCGCTGACAGACCATGACGAATTTTTCATCGGGCATCATCGCCGCCAAATCGAGGAACTTCTCCGGCCTCTTGAATCCCGCGCTTCTACCCACCCAGAGGATGGAATCACGCGTGCCGGGAGCATTGCCGGGGACATCGCCGGGGGCCTGCATCGGCGGCATCCTGTGTCCGTTGGGAATGACCGTACTTTCGATTCCTGCTATTCGTTTAAGGTTATCGGCATCGACGCTGTTTTGCGCAAAGACCGCGCCAGCCCGTCGCAAAGACGCTATGAATCGCTTGCCCAGGAATGGATGCCTTTTTAGGTATGTTCCGTCGCATTCGTCCTGATGCGCGGTACGATAGACAAACTTTTTCCCATGCAGGCGGCAGAACAATGACACCAGCAACACGCCGGCGGAGGCCGTCTTTGTCATATAGATATCCGCATCGGCCCGCCTAAGCGCTCGCCAAATCCGAACGGCACCGCTGAGCGGATTTTTATCGAAGTCCAGGCTCTTTATAATGGTAACGCCCTGAACGGTCTCGGTTTTGGCCCCTCCGTAATCAGCCGTGACAAAGCTGACATTGAAGCCCTCGTCGTCGGCAAGTTCGGTGCCGAGCAGATACATATCCACCTCCGCACCGCCGAATACCGCGTCAACATCCGGATTGAACAGCGGATAAGACTTCGGCGACACAAAGCAAATCCGTATCGGCCCGTCATGGGTTCTCTGATTCATCGTCAAACACCTTCAATTTGCCAGTGGCAGCGGCATTGCCCGGCATGGAAGATTCGGTCATTTATTCTTATATGTTTCTATCGCATTATTATAACAACCCACGTATCGCCGGGCGACGATGGACCAGCCGAATTGTTTGACGCGTTTGAGCGCATCGGCAGCCAATCGTTCGCGTTTTTGGCGCGACTCGATTAATTCGACGATCGCTGAGCGTATCGCCTCCACATCACCTGGGGCAACAAGGATGCCCGCATCGCCGACAACCTCCGGACATCCCCCCGCCGTCGAAGTGATTATCGCCATGGACGCGCTCATCGCCTCCAGCAGCACCGTCGGAAAGTTCTCCGCCTCCGACGGAAAAACAAATATCGCCCCCGTCTCATACAATCGCCTGAACCGCTGATCCCGCTGATCCAGCCAGCCCCAGAACTTTATCGGCGTCTTCGACCCGGCAGCCAGTAACTCCAGTTCGCTCCGATACGGCCCATCACCTATGACATTCACCTGCCAGTCAAGCTCCATATCTCTGACGGCCCGGATGACATGCTGAAAGCCCTTCCGCGGCAGCAGCCTGCTGCACAGAACGATGCTCTTTCCCTTGACCGCTTGCCGAAACTGCGACGCGTATATTCCGTTGGGTATCACCTCCACATCCGCGGCCGGCAGATTCCTGAGGATCAACTGCCGCAGCGACTCACTCGGCGATATGAGCTTCTCGTTATGCCCGGCCAGGAACCGCCACGCCGGCATCAACAACTTGTGCGCCAACATGAAACGGTCCGGATTATAACCCGGAACGTCGCTGCCGTGACAGGTTATTACCAGCGGTATCTTCGAGAGCCGACTCACCAGCCATGCCAGCGGACCGCCGGGGATTATGAAATGACAATGCACCACGTCGTATCGGCGCTTTGCCGCAAGCTGCAGCGTCTTGAAAATCGCCCCCGGCAGATACGTCGCCATCTCGTGCGTATAACAAATATCCGGACGCCTTCGAATCGCCCACGTGCGATAGACATTGACACCTTCGACCGTCTCAAAGCCAGCCAACCCCTTACTTCGCATCGTCACCACGTCCACCTCGTGGCCCATAGTTACAAGATGCCTGCACAAATCCTCCGTGACCGGCGCCGCCCCGCCGCCCACCGGCGGAAACTCGTGATTTAGCATCAATATCTTCATCGTATCCAAAACACCAGTAGCTAACGAACGGAGGCACCTTTCTTCAACTCGAAAAGCATATGCGAACCGAAGGCCCTGACAATCCTGTAATGACCGCGGACAAAATCCCGCAACGGCCCCATCGCCTCGTAACGCATCGCCTCATCGGGCATCGCCCTGGCCCACGGTTCGTAGTGGTCCCAGAGCGTCAGCGGACGGTACTTGTCCGCCTGGGAAGCATCGGTGATCTTCTCGGCGAGCATCTCTTTATACATCAGGTCAAACCGTGCTACATACGCAGCGTCATCCCTGATTGGGTGGCCACCGTCCGCAATCGGCCACAACTCCAGCGGAGGACGGTCATTGGGAAAGTGTACTTTGCGGCTGTCCACAATAAATTTCGGAGGCGCCTTTTTCAATGCTTCAACCATCTCAACGATCTTGCTGGCAAGATGGCTGGGCTTCTTCAGATGCATATCGCTCTCAAACGCCCGCGGCACCGGCGCAAGTCGCTGGGCCTGGACATATATACCAGGAAACCACCCCCAGACATAAATCGTATCGGCCGGTTTGCTGTGGCCGCGAATATACTCACCAAGCACCTCCCACGGGCCTACCGCTCCTTTCTTGCGGTTCGCCACCCGCTCCAGGGACTGGACATAACCGCGACGCCTGCTCGGCTGGCCGGCCTGGCTCCTGTATGGCGCCCCCGTATCCGGACTTTTGCTCAGACCAATCCATACCTGCCATGACAATGCTATCATACACACCCCAGCCGCTATGCCCATGCCGAGCCATTTGGCCTTCTGGGCCGCCGAGTCGAATCTTTGAACGTACAGCCAGACCATGTAGCTACCCAGCATCGCCGCCGAGGCGTTAAGAGGCAGATAGTACTGCTCGTAAGACCGCGGGCTAAGCCATATGAATACAACATCCAGTATCCACCACACAACCAGAAACGCCGCCAGTGCGTCCTGACGCGTTAGATGCTCGCGACGCAGACGGCAAAGACCCCACCGCAGCAACGCGCCAACTGCCGCGGCGACACCCAGCAGCATCGGCACCGCAAGAATCCTGTAATACCTGAAGATCCGCTCGGCAAGCGCCCCTATCGAAACCGTTGTCCAACTGCTACCGAGGTATCCTCTTCCAAACCCCGCAGTCGCCACAATCCGCTGCCACGCAGCCGTCAGCTTATAGTAAATATTCATCGGTATCGAGACGAACGGTGTATCGCCGAGCCATCCGACAAAAAATTCGCCGACCTCACCGTCATGTTTCCACGCCACATAGCATGCAAAGACAATCGCCATCAGCAACACGGCAGCGACGCCTGCGGCATATATCCGCCAGGATACCTCCTTCAGTCGCCCACAAAGCCTGTGTTCTGCCGAGACACGGATCACGTACCACAAAACCACGACAAAGACCGTGATCATCGCCAGAAACTTCAGCCCGACAAAAAACAACTTCGGAAACAGTTGGTCAATCTGTCCTTGCCAGCCGTACAACATTAGCAGCGGAATAATACCGACAGCCGCTCCGCCGAGCCAGCAGCCCACGTCCCTGGCGATCCTGACGCCGCTGCTGCGACGGGTTATCAGGGCCAAAAACTCATAAACCACCATCCCGGCGATAACGGAAATCCCCGTCGCCTTGAAGAAGCAGATATTTACCGACGCGGCGCCGCAGGCCAGCGCCCAGGGCCATTTGCCGCTTAATTGAAACAGGATAAAACACGCCCCCGCCATCACCATCAGCGAGATCATGTATTGTTCCTTGACATTGCCGAACTTGGCTATCACCGGCGCAGACAAATAGAACGCCGTCACAGCCACCGAGATGCACCCCGCCAGCGAACCGAACAATCGGCCAACGGCGATAAACATAATCACAAGGGCACCAGCCTGGAGGATCGCCTGGATGAACTTGGGCCCAAATTCGCTAAAACCAAATAATTTCACACCGATAACGTTGACCAGCAACGTGCCAGGACGCGCCGAGGGTATCTCATCGACACCCAGCCTGGCCCCGGTCAGGATGCGCTGGGCCGAATACACATAGGCCCCGCTGTCGAAAGGCCCGGGAGAATTGAATTCGATATACTTGCCAGCCAAAAACGGAATTCCACCTGAGATTACAGCAACCAGCACGACCAGTACGGTCAGGATAGTTGCCGTCTCGATCTTTTTGCGCCCCCTCAGCCCGACACCACCCGGCTCGGTCCTGTGTCTGCGTCTTCGTCCCGGCCCCATTCGTCCCATCAGCTATCTCCCTCGGCAGAAATGGTTTCCTCGTCAGCCCGTATGGGATTTACCAGTGCCACCACTACTACTGCCACCAGCACCAATAACACCAGAAGCGCCGCCGGCAGCGTCAGCGCCGCCACCCAAAACCTGTTCGATCACGTATGTCGCCCTTCCCTGTGATTCGTGATATGTCCGGACCATGATCTCGGCGAGAAGCCCCATCATGACAAACTGGATTGCCGCGGTAAACATCATCATCGACAACACCAGCAGCGGATTGCGGTTCATGCTGAGTGGCGGAGTCGCTGCGAATTTGTAATAAAGCACCGCCGCGCCCGACAGGATCGACCCGAGAAAACACATCCCACCCAGTCCGCCGAACACATAAATCGGCTTGGTCGAAAACGATGCCAGAAACTTGATGGTTATCAAATCCAATATGACCTTGAACGTCCGACCAAGGCCGTATTTCGTCACACCCATCGTCCGCGGCCTGTGGTTGACGACCTCCTCGGTCACCTTCTCACCGCCCCAACTGGCAAGGGCTGGTATAAACCTGTGCATCTCCCCGTAAAGGCGTATCTCCCTGACAGATTCAGCCCGGTAGGCCTTGAGCGTACAGCCGAAGTCGTGAAGATGCACGCCGGTTATCCGTCCGATAAGCCAGTTGGCTACCCATGAGGGAATCTTGCGACTGAAAAGTTTGTCGTGCCTCCTGCGACGCCACCCACTGACTATGTCGTAGCCTTCGTCCAGCTTCGCCATCAGTTTCGGTATATCGGCGGGGTCGTTTTGTCCGTCCGCGTCCAGCGGTATAATCACCCGACCACTGCTGTGTTCAAACCCAGCCGCCAACGCCGCGGTCTGTCCGAAATTCCTCCGGAACCGGATAACACGCACCCGATCGTCACTGCCCTGGATTTCGCTCAGAACCTCAAAGCTCTTGTCGCCGCTGCCGTCATCGACAAATATGATCTCGAATCTGTATTTACCCGAAAGGGCCTCGATAATCTCGTTGTATATGCCGGGCAGAGAGTGCTGCTCGTTGAATACCGGAATAACTATCGACAATTCTTTATCGGACCCATCGGACATTTTCAGCTCCCGTATGTATCGACACGAAGCACTTTATATTAGCCGTAACCGCCTGCCATGTAAAGATATTATACTGTATCGGCAATCCAGCGGGGCGAATGTCTGGTAAATCCGTCTTTTTAGCGGGAACACAGCGCCGGCACGCGGACATCCGGACCATCACGCCGCCCACCAACCTGGGTACCAACAAATTGACAATAAGATTATTGATAATAAAACCGCCTGTTGATATAATAATTCGACGATGTAGTACCGGTTCACAGGGACGACCAGTGTGAGCTAAACTGAACTGAAAATAGTTTTTTTTCGGAGCAAGACATGATGCAAATAAGAATTCTTTCGGCCATGATCGTTATTTCCGCTCTGAGCCTGTTGCCCGGCTGTAAGGGGCCCTGGCAGGAGCCCAACCGTAATAATATCACACAGATACCCACCACGCCAACGAAACAAACACAAAGTCCCATACCCGACCAGGCAAAGACAACGCCAAAGGCCCAACCAAAACTCAAAATCGAAAACCCCGTGCACGATTTCGGCGTCATCGGCCCAGCCACCAGGAACACGTGTGTCTTCCGATTCAAAAACGTCGGCGACGCAACGCTGGTCATCAGCAAGGTAACCGCTACCTGCGGCTGCACGGTCCCGCAACTGAAAAAGAAGAAATACGAACCCGATGAAACCGGCGAGATAACGGTGGTCTATAGGGCGGGCTCGTATGCAGCATCTGTAAACAAGCATCTGTACATACTCAGTAACGACCCGGCCAACCCGCGGGCTGAACTGGCGATCAAAGCGACCATTAAACTAAAGGTTACCGTCAAGCCGGACAAACTGGAACTCTATCTCAAAAAGGACAACGCCGGCGCCAAACCCATTACCGTAAAAAGCAGCGACGGCAAGCCGTTCGCTATCAAGAGCGTTACCTCCACCGCCAACGCCATCACCGCCAAGTACGACCCGAAGGCAGAGGCAACCGAATTCACCCTGCCGTTAAAGGTCGACAAGGACAAACTGGCCAAAAACCTTACCGGCGCGGTCAGACTCACACTGTCCCACCCGGAATGCAAAAGCATTGCCATTTCGTACACGGCACAGCCCTGCATCGTCGTGTCCAACCAGAAATTCGTCCTGCCAGATGCCGTGCCAGGCAAGACGATTACCAGAAGCACTATCATAAAGAGCAACTGCTCACAGGAAATCCGCATAGTGTCGGCAGAGTCGCTCAAAAACTACATGAAGGTCGTCTCGCAGGAGACACAGGGCAACACCATCAAGCTGGAAATCCAGATAACTCCGCCGCCACGGCCCAACAAGGTAAGACGCTACATCTCCGACAGGCTTAAATTCAGGTTCGACACCGGCGATACCGCCGAGATCAGCCTCAGCGGCTGGTACAAAATCCAATAGCACATGATACATAACGCATAATGCAGATAAACGGTTTAAAAAAACACCGGGACAGGTTCTGCCAGATGGCCGGTCTGGCCTGTCGGGTGGTCATGGTATGCCTGATGGCGTGCAGCGGATGCGTCCCGGATGCAACACAGCCGACCGACGGGTCTGCACGGACCGACCGGACGTTTACCATTTTGTTCACCGGCAATACACTGAGCACGCTAAAACCCTGCGGCTGCACAGAACGCCAGCTTGGCGGCCTCCAGCGGAGGGCCTCCGCACTCGAAATGATACCGCCGCAAAAGCGACTCCTCGTCGATACCGGCAACTTCCTGCGAAAAGACAGCGCCCAGGACCGTATCAAAATGGAGATCATCTTCCAGTCCCTGGGAATGATGGAATATGACCTGATAAACCTGACAGCCGACGACCTGGCCACAGCCACCGCACTGGGAATGACGACATCAATGCCCTTTCCGATGATAACCCCGGACATGGGGACCGATAATATCACCCGCCGGATACCTGACAGGTGGACAAAGACCGTCAGGATAGGCAGCGAAGAACTTGAAATCACCATCGCCTCGGCCAGCATTAAATCCCCTCTGCCCAACATAAAGCAACTGTTTGCAGCCCCCGGCGACAGGGGCTCGCTGAACATCCTGATAACAGATAATTGCAGTCGGGAGATGGTCGAATATATCACGGAAGTCGGCATTGTCGATGTAGTGATCTGTCCGGCAACGGCGACCGAACCGAGAATCGTCGTCAAATCGGTAAAACGCCCCCTGTTTATCGCAGTCGGTCAACTCGGCGAATACCTTGCCAGACTGGATATTACACTAACATCCGATAACCGGATCGGCCTTGACTTTGGCAATCTACCCATCCACGAAGACCTGCACGAGGACGACGACCTGGTTCAACTGTACAAGGACTATCAGCAAATCGTAAAGGAAGAAGACCTGCTCGGCGCTGTCGGCAGGGTTCCTCTGGCTGGCGTCCTGAAATATGCCGGCTCGGAAAGCTGCAAGGCCTGTCACAAATACGCCTATAAAAAATGGGCAGCCGGACCCCACGCCAATGCTTATCGGACCTCAGTCCGGGTCGGCTCGCAGTACGACCCGGAGTGCATACGATGTCACGTGGTCGGTTTTGGCTATGAGACGGGCTTTGAATCGGAAAAAAGCCCCCCCGACCTGCGAGATGTGGGCTGTGAGAATTGTCACGGCCCCGGTTCGGAGCACATTGCGTCCATTATATTGGGCGAAAAACACATCAAGTCCGGCCAACCCATACTGTTCTGCCGTGATTGTCATACCCCGGAACACAGCCCGACTTTCGACGAAGACACTTACATGCCGAAAATCGAACACTGGCTGGAACCAAAAGACGAATAATCTGTCAAAATAGTCAGGAAGGCCCATGCCCGCCTTAAGGGGCAGGCCGGATAAGACCGATATCACGGTACACCGGAGGCGTGTACAGGACCGAATTATGGATTTATACTGCTCACGATTATGATCAAATTGTGTAAAATTGTTACCATCGTCGCTATCGTCTCTGCCCTGGGCAGCGTGGTGCTGGTATCTGTACAGGTTCTAAATGGTCCGTCGGAGCAACTCGACATCCTGGCCAAACCGGGCGTAGCGGAGATTTTCAAAAAAAGCAACGCCGCGGCGACCCGCACAGCGGATACGGATTCGATTCTGTCAAAAGAGGCCAGGCTCTTTGCGTTTGGCCTCGACCCGCCGCCGCCACCCAAATCCATAGTAAAACGATCCCCCAGAACCAAAAAACCGCCCAAAAGGCCGCCTGTGGCCCCGGTTATCACACCAAAGGTACAACCCACAGGCAAGTTCAAGCTTATCGCTACGGTCTGCTATCCCGACCGTCCGGAAAAATCTCTGGCCTTGCTGAATATGACCTCTCTGGGCCTGAAATGGCATCGCAGCGGCGACGAGGTTAATCATCAGACCATCCATGAGGTAAAACCTGAAAGCATCGTGCTTTACGCCAATGGCAAGCTCAGCGAGGAGTTGCTCATACAAAGCCCCAAATCAACGATAAAATCGCTGCTGAAAAGTAATGTAGCGGTATCTGACCTGCCGTCGCCAACGACAACAATCGTTGCCCCGGACCGAACCGTCCCCACATCCGCCGGGGTAGACAAGACCCCCGTCCGGCCAAAATACAACGCAATGCCAAATCTGCCGACCCGGTCGATGGTCAACCCCGCGGCACCTCCGACACAAAACAGACCCGGAATACCAGGTGCACCAAGGCCCGGCATCAGGCCTCCTCGCCTCCCGACGACCGGGGCGAGAACATATCGCCGGAGGACAGTAACACCACCTCCGCCACCGCCAAGCCCCGAAGACAGAAAGAAAAGCCTGAATAACAATATCTTCGACATCCAGAAACGGATGGGAAATATACAAAGCAACGTGCCTGAGGAGCAAAAGAACGCCGAGGCCGAGGCGTGGGGAAAACTCCTGAAACTCCTCGAAAAAGAACGGACCGAACTCGACAGCGCCCCCGACTCCGCCCCCAAAGCCGACTCCGCTACTGACGACGCCGACAAAAGCGGTTCCAGCACTGATAACACCGAAAAGTAAATGCCCGCATCTGAGCCGCCTCCGACCTATGAGCTCGGTCACGGCCCATTCTCGTTGGCTCAGATGCTCAGTTACTATGTATCGTAACATTTTAGCACGCAGGGTGCGTTTTAACGCACCGTTTCTGACTGTGAACGGTAACTTAAACCCGTACTCGCTGGATTTTACTACCCCCAAGGGCATAAAATGGGGAACTTTTGCGCGTCTTAATTGTCTCAAAGACAGTGCCTTCGGTCGTGCCGGGGCAATGCTGAAACAGGGCGATTTTTTGCTCAGTTCTCAGCGTAAATATCCGATAAACAGTAGGACACACTCTAAATAGAATGGATTTGTACCCCCGACGAACGGAAGTGTTAAAACAAGCGTCTCCCGGATTACACGGAACGAGCGTTTCCCGGATTACACGGAGTATGGTATGCAATCAGGACATTTCGCCGGTTGTGCTGGAAAACATCGCCTAACAGGCATGGTATGTATCGCGGCATTTGTGGTCCTTCTCGGCTCAATAATGTGGGCCGATGGCGATGCAACCTATTCGGCACCGCGCAGCCGGGTCTATCGCTTCAAACATATCACAGCCGACCAGGCCAAACGGTTTTTGACGGACATGAAGATTACAGGCCAAATCGACATACTCCGTCCCAACGCCATGATCGTCACATCCAACAAGTCCGCCAGTCTCACGCAGGCTTCGACCGTGCTGGCGTTAATCGACTCGACGAGCACATTCGTCCTGACCCGGATACCGTCCGACAAACAGGTGACCGAAAAACTCCTCAGCGGCCAGACATCTCTGACGGTCAAGGATGTCAATATCGGAACCTTCAAGGAACCGCCGGCGGGGAATTCAAAGCTCTCTGCCATCATCGATATATGTGACGGTTCTCTGGTAGTAATCGCGCCCAAAGACTCTGTCGCAAAAATCACCGAAGCCGTCGCCAAACTTCAGCCAGCCGAAAAACCCAAACCGCAAACGCAACCCGAAACGCAGCTTTACGTAGTACCGCCATCGGCCGGGACCAAAACATCACCTGTCGTAACCGGGGCTGTGGCATCACCTGTCGTAACCGGGGCTGTGGCATCACCTGTCACAACAACAGAACAGGGCCAAACCGTCAGCGCAAAAACTGATTCCCTTGAGGACGAACTGCTGGCCGAACTGGCCCCAGCCCCGCAAAAACCTCTCAACGGTGAGCTTGCCGACAACGGTGAGCTTGCCGATATCGAAAGGCGAGTCAACGAAGCCGTGGAAAAGGCTATCATCGCCGAAAAACACGCCGCCAACGCCGCAATAAGGGTAGCCGAGACCGAAAAAACGTTACAAGAAGCACAAAAAAAACTCCTGTCCATCCAGCCAACAAAAACCGAACAGACCGTGGACAAACCCGCCGATGCGGTAACAAAAACCGAAAAAACACCGCAGGACCAGGCTGTCGAGGAACCTGCCAAGCCCGGTCCCGCCGACCCAGAGAGCAAACCGGCCGCCAGTCTCGCCAGTCCGAAGGCCCAGCCGGTCGCCAGTCCCACGGTGAAAAAACCCACACCAGAAGCAAAACCCCTACCCATCCAGCCACAGGATACTGTTGCCGAACGGATCAGCCCCGACATGGCCGATATATTCAGGAAGCTGGCCGCACAGACACCCGAAACCGAGACACAACCCGCCGAGACACAACCCGCCGAGACAAAGCCCACCGAGACCAAAACGCCTGAAACACAAAAGACGCCCGAAACACAAACGTCTGCCCCGCCGGATAAAGCCGGGACTCCGCCGGCAGAGCCAAAACCAGATAAACCATCCGAGCCGAAACAGGCCTCGGCGCCCACGAAAAGCGAAAGTCACATTGACCGAATAAAATTCGACAATCCGGACAAGGAGCTGGAGACGGTTATCACACTGCCCGAGAAGGTCAGTGTGCTGTCGCTGATCGAATTGGTCGGCAAGCAACTGGAGCTTAACTACATCTATGATCCTGCCAAGGTCAAGGGCGAAGTGATGCTCAAGATTCACGACGGCAGGATCAAGGTCAAAGACACCTACGCCCTCCTCGAATCGGTTCTGGCCTTTAGGGGTCTGGTGATGACCCGTCGCGGCAACCTGGTCACTATCATCCCCGCGGCCGAAGCACTTCGACACGACCCGGTCCTTCGCAGCCCTGACGAACCCATCCAGCCCGGTGACGTTATCGTGGCCAGCATATTCAAACTCGAAAATATCAGCACATTGTCCGCCGAGACCATGCTCAAAGGCATGAAGCTCGGGAGCAGTTTCAATTCGATACCCGAAACACAGACACTGGTCGTTACGGGTTATGCCTATCGGATGGACAGGATCAGAGAACTGCTCAGGATGATCGACGTGCCCGGCAAAGAGCGAAAGATGGTATCGCGTTCGCTGAAATACACCATCGCCAGCAAACTGGCACCGAAGATCCAGGCGCTGGCCGGGGAGTTGGGTACGATTTCGATCTCGATCAGCCAGGCATCCACATCCACCAAATCGCCTACACCGGTCAGGGCCCCCTCAGCCGCGGTCAGGGCCCGACAGGCAGCCGCAGCCGCCAGAAAAAGGGCCGCCGCCCAAAAGATCGCCGCAGCCGCCAGGGGACAATCAACCGAAGAAGGCGTTCACCTGGACACCGACGACAGGACCAACCGGATACTCATCATCGGGCTGGAAGACAAGATCAAAATCGTCGAAGACCTCATCGACCAGCTTGACGTACCACAGCAGTCATTGCGGTTTATCAAAGAGTACGAGATTCAATACATCGAAACCACCGACGTGGTCGATGCGTTGTACGAACTGGGTGTGATTACGACCCGCCCGGCAACTGGCACAACTTCCTCTTCAAGGGCAGCACCCTCTCGGACCCCGCCCCCGACCGGTTCCGCTCTCAGGTCACAAACAGCCAGCCCCGATGACCCGCTGATAAGCGTCCGCGAGACGACCAACTCGCTGCTGATAAACGCCACCGAAGAACAACACGAAGACATCGCACTGGTAATCGCACACATCGACACCAAGCAGACCGACTCCCGAAGCATACGCGAATACGAAATCCAGTACGTTGACGCAATAGAGGTATTATCCACACTTGAGGAACTCGAAATAATCGCCCCCAAGAGCCGAACGCAGACCTCCATCTCCGGCAGGACATCGCTTACCGGCAGGAGACCGCTTGCCGGAAGGACCACAGGCACTGCCGCCAAGACTCCGACGACACAGCCGCCTTCGATTGCCGGGGGCACGACCACAGCCGAGGACATCATCGCCGACTATCCGCAGATCGCGATACTGGAGGCTACTAATTCATTGCTGGTAAGCGCCACGCCCAAACAGCACGCCGCCATCGCACTGATTATCTCGCATGTTGACAGGGAGCTTGACGAGCTTAGTACACCGTTCGTGGTCTATGCACTGGAAAATCAGGACCCCGAAGAACTGGCCGCCACGCTGGGCGAACTGGTCAACGCAACACTCCGGGCACAGACTGCCCAGGCTGCACCCACCTCAGGTGTGCCATCCGCAAGGACCACAACAGGCTCGGCCGCAAGGTCTCCCAGGATACAATCCCGCGACATAGCAATGGGGGGCGGCAGACGCAGCGACGATTTCGACATAACAATCGTACCGGACTCCAAAACCTATTCACTTATCGTCTATGCCAACAAGAAGAACCAGAACTGGATCAGCGAACTGATAAAAGAGCTGGATGAATACCGCCCGCAGGTACTGCTGGATTGTACACTTGTGGAAATCAGCAAAACGGATGAATTTGCATATGATCTGAATCTGATTTCAAGTTTCCCGGACCTGGATCATACCTCCGGCCTGGCCAATACACTGATTCCTGGAGTCGGGGAGGTTGGGGCGATGACCACCGAAACGATTCTCAATCTCCTTTCGGTTGCGTCGGATCGAAGTCGATTTCAAGATGTCCAGGTTGACTCAGGCAGTTTCAAGGGATTTTACGGCAGCAATCATGTGCAGGCGCTGCTTACGCTGGTTCAGAAGAAAGGTTACGGCAGAGTACTTGCGAGACCGAAATTGCTTGTCAATGATAACGAAATGGGGACGATCACTTCGGATGTCGTTACATATCGCACGCGAACACAGACCAGTTATATAGGGGTTGAAAATCCTCAGCCAACCGAGAGCATTATATTTGATGACTATTCCGCCGGTATCACACTGGAAATTGAACCGCATATCAGCAAAGGTGACCAACTGCGACTGGCAATTTCGCTGACCCGCTCTGATTTTCGTGACACTGTCGCAAGTCTCAGAGAAACCGAACCAACTCCGCCAGACAAACTCACCAGTGACGTCCAGACAGTTGTTACCGTGCCGGATGGCACGACCATCATTCTGGGCGGACTGGAGAAAATCAATCAGAGCAAAGGCGGAAGCAAAATACCAATTCTCGGAGACATCCCGATCATTGGCGGCCTGTTCAGGTCTGTCTCCAACACAAACGAACAAAGCAAACTTTATATCTTCGTCAAGGCCCACATCCTGAGACCTGGTAAAGAAAGTACGGACATCGAGAGGGTTTCACTGAAAAACAGGAGAGAGTTTGAGAGAACCGAGAAGGAGATGCAGGACTACGAGAGTTGGCCGGGTATAAAGCCCGAACCGATGGACCCGTTGAATATCCTTGAAGAAGACATCGACGAGATGGAGTAGGCCGCACAGAGCGATTAGCTGATGAAGAATCTGTTGATACAAACTGCAAAACGGACCGGCATCATCAGCGCCGAGGCGCTGGCGGGGTATTTCGAGCAGACCGCCGACGATACGCGTCGCATTGATGAGTTGTTGCTTTCTGCGCCGAATTTCACCGAGGACTCGGTCCTCCGCCTGCTCGCAGAAGCGTTCGGGCTGGAGTATATGCCCGAAATACACAGCAAGGACGTTTCGAAGAAATTCATCGAAGCCGTCCCGGCGACATATGCTCAGCATCATTACCTGATTGGCGTGCGAACCAGCCGCAACGCCGATGACGACCAGGACACCGACACCGACACCGACTCCGACACCGAGATGACCATAGTCATTGCCAACCCGCTCAATACCAACGTAATTGACAACGTATCGAAGATGCTGGCAGGCCCCGTTCGCCCGGCGCTCAGTTCCAGGGCAGCCATCACCGCTGCCATCGACATTGCATACGAACAGAAGAGTTCCGTCATCGAAGAGGTCGCCGAAGAGCTGGACTCCCAGAACCTGGACCGGCTCATCGATGAGGTGGCCTCCTCGGACGACCTGCTGGACGTGGTAAACCGACCGCCGGTAATTCGTCTGGTAAACGACGTGCTTTTTCGCGCGCTGCAGATGCGAGCCAGCGACATCCACATCCACCCATACGAAGCCAAGATACAGATACGCTACCGCATTGACGGTATCCTGTACGATTCCCTGACGCTGAACCGCAACGTGCTGCCGCTGATCATCTCGCGTATCAAGGTCATGGCCGGCATGGACATCGCCGAGCGACGTATGCCGCAGGACGGCAGATGCTCGGTCCGCATCGGTCAACGCGAAATCGACCTGCGTGTCAGTTCGGTGCCCACCAGCTACGGCGAACGGGCTGTGCTGCGTATCCTGGACAAAAGTACAGGGCTATTTACGCTGGACCAACTCGGTCTGCGAGATGAGGAAAGGGAAAACTTCGACAAGTGCATCAACCGCTCGCATGGCGTAATTTTTGTGACAGGCCCCACCGGCAGCGGCAAAAGCACCACGCTCTACGCATGCCTGAACAAGATCGACTCGGTACAGAAAAATATCATGACCATAGAGGACCCGATCGAGTATCAGCTTGGCGGTATAAGCCAGATGCAGGTCGCCGCAAAAAAGGGCATGACCTTCATCAACGCCCTGCGACACGTCCTCAGGCAGGACCCCGACGTGATAATGGTCGGCGAAGTTCGTGACCAGGAAACAGCCCGCATGGCGATACAGTCATCCCTGACCGGGCACCTCGTATTCAGCACACTGCACACAAACGACGCCGCCGGGGCCATATCCCGGCTGCTGGATTTCGGAGTAGAACCCTACCTGGTCAGCTCTTCACTGGTCGGAGTGCTGGCACAGAGACTTGTGCGAAGAATATGCCCCGACTGCAAGGAACCTTGCAGCCCAGGCAATCAGGAATTGAGAGAAATCGGCATAGACCCGGACAAAATCGAGGCGAACTTCTTCGTCGGCGCCGGCTGTGATAAATGTTTCAACACCGGCTATCGCGGCCGAATCGGCATATTCGAACTGATGCTGATCGGCGATGAAATCCGCGAAATGATTTTCATGAAGGAAACCGCAGGGGCAATCAAGAAAAAAGCCCTGCAGCAGAATATGCATACACTGCGAATGGACGGCGCACGCAAGGCCGCCTCAGGAATGACAACCGTCGCCGAGGTCCTGCGCGTCACACAATCCGACACAATGTGATGAATTTTATACTTAAAACTGCTTCAATTGGCTAAAATGTTGAATTACTGTGAACGGTTACGATTTTACTATGCCAAGATTTGCCTACATCGCGATTGACCACAAACGGAAGACGTCCAAAGGGATCGTCACGGCTGAAAATCCGTACGCCGCCCGAAAGCATCTTCGCGGCAAGGGTCTGCACCCGACCTCGATCAAGGAGGCCACCACAAGCGAAAGGGGGCGCTCACTGCTGTCCCTTTTCAAGAGAGGCCGAAGGCGGCAGATCACCGAGTTCACCAGGCAGCTTTCAACCATGCTCAACGCCGGCATCAAACTCACCGAAGCCCTCTCGGTGCTCGCCCAGCAGGTTTCCGATGTCCAACTGAGAAGCGCCATCGGTGACATACGGGACCGAGTCGTCACCGGAGAATCGTTCGCCGAGGCACTCGACGAATACAAAAACTACTTCGACATCATCTATATCAGCATGATACGTGTCGGCGAGGTCACCGGAACGCTTCCGAAGAGCCTGGAAACCATGGCTGTGTTCATGGAAAAACGACAGAGGCTGGAATCGAAAATGACAACGGCAATGACCTACCCGGTGATACTGCTTTTTTTCTGTTTTGTCGTTTCCGCCGTCCTGACGATTGTGGTTATCCCGCAGATCGCCGAACAAATCCAGAAAACCGGCCAGGAATTGCCCTGGATTACCAGAACGCTGGTCACCACCAGCCGGATACTGACCAATCCGTGGTGGGTCATGGCAATAGCAGTCGCCACGGTCGGGCTAACGACGCTGCTTAGGCGCTTCCTCCGAACCAGACGCGGGGCATATCTTCGTGACAGAATACTTCTGTCGCTGCCGCTGTTCGGCCCGCTCATTAAACAACGCATCGTCGCCAGATTCACGTCAACCCTGTCAACTCTGCTCGGCTCGGGACTTTCAATGGCAGAATCACTAAAGGTCGTCGCCGAAGTCACCGGCAACACCATCATGAACACGGCAGTCAAACAGGCCCGCGACAGGATACTCTCCGGCGCCGACATCGCCACGCCCTTGCGCGAAAGCGGCGTGATCGACCCAACCATCGCGCACATGGTAACCGTTGGCGAAAAGAGCGGCGAACTGGGCAACATGCTCAAACAGATCAGCGAAAACCTCGAATCGAATTCGGACATCGTAATAGACCGGCTAAGCGCCGCGATGGAGCCGATTATCATCGTACTGATGGCAGGACTGGTAGGCATAATCGCATGGGCAGCGCTTCTGCCGATCATTAAATACTCGTCCGGCCAGTTTTGACAATGCGCAATGTGTAATAGAAAATTTAAGATATAGGAGATGACATGGAATACAAAAACACAGACGCACACAGAAAGGGGTTTACGCTTGTCGAGGTCATGGCAGTCCTTCTCATCGTCGGGCTGCTCGCCGGCCTGGCGATAAAGAGCTTCATGGGCGCCACGGACCAGGCACGCGTCGAAACCACAAAGGCAAAATTGAAACTGCTCCATGAACAGGTAAACATGTTCAAGCTCCACACGATCAGGTATCCAACGGAAGAAGAAGGGCTCATCGCATTGGTCGAACAGCCTTCGGATGTCGAAAACTGGCAGTCGGGCGGATACCTTCGAACCACCGAGGTGCCCACGGACGCCTGGAACAACGAGTTTATCTACCAGCTCAATCCCGACAGCGGCAAGCCATTTGTCATCATGAGCTACGGCGCTGACGGTGAAGAGGGCGGCGGCGAAGATGGTGAAGGATACGATGGCGACCTTAACAGCACAGATGCAAACTGACACGCCGGCGGGACCGTCGCGCAGATGTCTGCAAAGGCGCCGAGCCGGCCGGCCGGCCCATGCGCTGGTGCTGATCGAATTGATCGTTGTCATATCCATGCTGGCACTGCTCGTGAGCATCACGGCTGTCAACCTGACCGGCTCGGTATTCCGGACCAGGTTCGACAGACAGGCCCACGACTTCATGACCGCGCTGAAGATGGCCCAGGACTTCGCCGCACAGAGCAATACGAGATACGCCGTCCTTATCGACATTGACGAGAGAACTTACACGCTAAAACCGTTTTACGAAATATTCGAGGGCACACCCGTCGAAGAACAACCTATTGCAACCGGCTGCTTCACCGACGATTTTCAACTCGAATACGTCCGATTCGACGACGGCCAGGACACCAGAAACGTCGAGAGCAACGCCCAGGAAATCTACCGCATCTGGCTGATGACCGGCCAGAGCGGCTGGCAGAACGGCGCACACATCGGCTTGCTCGACGACGACGGAAACCCCTACACTGTCGTTATGAACCGACTGAACAGAACCATAACCATGCACCCCGGCGAACTGGAGATGCTCGAACCGCTGGACGAACTACCGTTTTAGGGACAATATGATGGACAAGGCCCCACACAGGCCGGCATTTACGCTGATGGAGGTCGTCATGGCGACGCTCATACTGGCGATTATCTGCGCATCGGTCCTGGTGGTTACCAATCAATGCATCACCGCCACCATCGACATGGAGCTGCGCGACCGGGCGTTCCTGCTTGCCCGCGAAAACATGGAACAACTCCTGGCGAGCAGTGCAGTCGAAGAAATGTCCGACTTCGGAACCGACCTGTACGATCCCGACATGCAGTGGGAAATTACCGTGGCACCATTTTACGAACCAGTCACCGGCAAGACATGGATAGGGGCCGCGAGTACGGCGAGCTTTATCGACAACAATAATGAAGTACAAATCATCGAATTCGTACACTGGCTGACAAAACTGACCGACAAACAGGTCGAACTGCTCGAAAAACAAAACGAAAAAGAACAGCAGTACATAGACACAATCAATGACAATGACGCGCGAATCATCGAACAGCAGGCCATACACAAATACATCGAGCAAACCGGTTTGGATGTGCGGGGCTACGACCGCCTGTTGAGTCAACTAAAGGAAGAGAAAAAAACCTGGATCAAAAACCACCAATACGATCCGGAACAATACGAACTGTTTTCGGATAAACTTGTCAATAAAGAAATCGAGTGGCTGCTGAGTAACGGCTTTGATCCGGTCGATTTCAAACTGTGGGTCAGTGAAAATCCCGACATCATCGAAAAAATCGAAGAAGCAACCAGAAAACGCAATATAACAGGCACAGGTATGGGTATGGGCACAGGTAGGGGTATGGGCACAGGTAGGGGTACGGGTATGGGTACGGGTATGGGTACGGGCACAGGCATAGGCACAGGTACAGATACAGGTACGGGTACAGGTACGGGCACAGACACAGGTACAGGGGAATCCAGTGACCCCACGGCCGAGCCCGCTAAGCCCTCAGATTTATCTTATCGCGGCCTGCCTCCCAATTGGGACCAAATGACCGTACCGGAAAAATGGGAGTGGATATTGAAAGATTGGCGGAAAAATGGGGCAAATCAGTAGATGATGAATACAGTAACCAATCATGGTAATATACACAAATCGCAGCGGGCCTTTACGCTGATCGAGATCATAACCGTCATAACGATCGCCACGATCATCATGATTGCCGCGATCCAGATATACGGCCGAGTCCGCGACACCGCCAACTCACTCAACGAAAGACTCGACAAGCACACATTGACCAATGAAATCCTACAGCGTATCGCCGAAGACCTTGACTACATGGCTACCGCAGGATATAATGTCACCGTCAGCGTGAAAAATAAAACCAAAAACAACTTCAACATATCGCAACTGGTCATCCAGAGCAAATACTACGGTGCCGATTCCGGTGCCGCTCCGAAACCACATATCTATGAAAGGATCGTCTGGCAGACCGACTACGACCCGTTCAGTGACTCGCTCATGCTCTATCGCTCGCACAGCGGCCTGCAGCTCGAAGACCCCATGCTCGATGTTGACCTGGAGGGCCGGCCAAGGGACGACCTGGGCAAATTCGTGCCGCTGTGCCTCGGCATAACCTACTTCGATATTCAGATACCCAGCGGTGAAAAATTCTTACCCGTATGGAACAAAAGCACCCTGCCACGGGCCGTGACCATAACCATCTCGACCGCTACACCGATTGAGGACGAATTCGGAGATATGGTCATCCCCGAAAACGAATTACTAACCCGCACAATCGCAATAGACCGAACCCGGGATATACGATTCAAGTTCGTCAAAAAAGACTTCGACATGGACGACTTCGACTCGTATGACCCAAACGAACCGGATGAACCTGGTATGTTCGACCAAGCCGGCAATCCGCAGGACGAATTCGGCAGCGAAGTTGACACAGAAACCGGAACCGAAACCGAAACCGAAACGGGCACCGAAATACAACGCATCGGCGATTTGCCGCGACCCAGCCGCACAATCCGAAAATGAAGACAGTAAGGACTAAAACCTGTTCGTCTATAACAGCCGATTCGAAAAATCGACCGGCCGCGGCGCTAGTCCTTACACTTATTGTGCTGACAATACTCACCGCCATCACATACACCCTGGCGTCGCGTATAGGATTTATCAGGCATCGCCAACTGTACCTGATCGACTATCAGCAGGCCCGCTACGCATGCGATTCAGCCATCAAGTACGCCCTGGACACGATGAAGACCGTAAACCTCAAACTGGCGGACCGCTCGGATGAACCCGACTTCTCCGAGGTCTTTACCATGGACCAGTCCGAATACCAGCAGTACCTGACCGACTGGGCGGAGTACAAGACCCAGCAGCAACTCGAAGATTCGGACAGTTTCGAAATGACCGGGCAAAATCCCCTCTTTGCTGCCATACCGACTGACATAGTGAATTATGCGGCACAGGACCCCAATGAACTTGAAATCCCCGGACCCTACGGGCCTGCCTGGCCACATATTGTCGAACCAATCGAGTTCGAGGTGGGACTGGCACATGTCCGCATCGAGATCATGGACGAAAACGCCAAGATGCCGCTGATCTGGTCCATCACCTCCGACAAGAAAGTCACCCGGGCCGCAAAAGATGCCACACAACTGTTCTGCGAGTGGATGCAGATGGAGCCCCTTCAAATAGAAGATTTCCAGGATCGACTCGAACAGGTCGCCGAACAAAAACAGTTCTCCATCAACCCGAAACCCATCACCGTTACGAAAAGGGTCCAGCGCCGACGACAGACGACCAAAACAACCAGCAGGTCCAGCAGACTCAGACGGCGCAAACAGCTAAACACCCCCACTACTGTCAAAAGGAAACGTCCCGTACTGGCAAATACCGCCGACTTCGCCCGGTTACTGCACAGCTCGCTGATCGATCCGGAAGTACTCGCAAGGGCCGTGCCCGACACAGGCTCACGATACGAATCGCCGCTGAAATACCTGGGCCTGTGGGGTTCGCAAAGAGTCAATATAAACACCGCGCCAAGGCATGTGCTGGAGGCAGCCTTTACCTTCGGCGGCAATCATACGGAAATCGCCGACGAAATCATCAAACTTCGCCGCGTAAAGCCCTTCAAGGACATCAATGATTTGAAAGAAAAACTGGACGGCTATTCGGAAGAGATACGCAAATGCGAGCCGTATATCACGACGACCAGTATGTTTTTCGTTATTCGAGTCACAGCCGACTGCGGAAGCGCAAAAACATCCGCCGTGGCAGCGGTCATAAAAAACGGGGCAGTGATACAAAAAATTGCTGTCATGGCGAATTAATAAAGCCGAAATATCACATAGGACAGGACGACAGTCTGAACATTGGAGTTTGAACGTGGAACAAAAGAATATACTCGGATTATATATTTCGCAAAATTCCGCCTCAGCCGTGCTTCTGGCACCAAGGCACACCGGCGCCGCCGTGCAGGGGTGTTTTACCGTCTCGGTTGACCCTGAGAAGCCGGCGTCCCTGGGCAAACTGATCAGGGAACGGATCGACCAAAGCAATCTCCGATTTGCCGAGGTATGCGTCTGCCTGGATTGCGCCCTGTCCACACAACACGATGTGCATTCACAGTTCACCGACGCAAGGCAGGTACACAGCACAATCAAGTTCGACGTCGAAGAGGCCCTCGCCACCGACGCTACAAACATGGTCATAGCCCCCTGCATAACCGACATCGACGACACAGGCTCGAACGTCACCGTCTTCTGTTCGGACGCAAAGTTGCTCGACGACATCCTCGGAGACATGCAGGCCGGCAACCTCGACCCAATGACCATCGAACCGGACATCATCTGCCTGACGAGATTTATCGAACAGAACTTTATGCTGCCGGAGGGATCGAAACCGCTCTTCGCACTGCTCGGACAAAATACCTGCTACATCATCGCACCGCCGGGATCGCATCACGGACCCGTGGTAAGAAGCTTCTGCACAAGCCCGTCACAGAATCCAACCGAGCTGCTAACAAGAGAACTCGTCATCACCATCGCCTCTCTGAACGACAGTCGCGTCAACTCGATCTACATCGCCGGCAACATCGAACAAGTCGATACGAACGCGATCAACGAAAAAACACAACTGGACACACACGCAATATCACTGGGACAAATCGCCAAGGTCAATGACGATATGCTGGAGAACTGCCCGGACCTCTGCAACTTCGCCGCAGCCTTTGCCGCGGCAGCACATAGCCCGGGAAAAATCAAACGGACCGACTTCCGACCGAACTTCTCACCGTACATGGGCAAACGAATGGTCATCCAGCGGACCCTGCGTGTACTCAGTGTCGTCGCTGCCGTCATGCTCTTCAGCCTCGGAATCCAGTTGCAGGCAGGCCTGTCCACGAAGAAACAAACTGTCGCACAGCTCCGCGAAAAGCTCGATACCGAATACCGCGCCGTCATGTTCGGCCAGCCACATACAAGCAGAGAATCATATCACGGTAAGCTGGACCGCGTACTTCGCGGACTTTCAAAGGGTACGGGCATAGGCACCTGGGACGACAACTCGGTAACATCCAAACTGACCTTCATACTGCATACCTTTAACGACGCCATGGAAAACGCCCGGGACAAATACAAAAATGAAATCGGGCTGGTCATCACCAGTATGAACATTTCGGATCGCACCATGAAAATCGTCGGGGAAACCAACGGCAGAAAAGAAACGCTTGCGCTGATCGACGCTATAAAAAAGCATGAAAAACTGACCAAGGTATCGGAAAATCTCAAATCCGGAACGCCAAACCGCGACTCGTTTGTTATTAACCTCGAACTGGCCAAATAGGACCACAATAGCTGAATAGGACCGCAATAAATGAAAGATTACCTGAAAAACCCGAACTTCTATTATCTGCTCGCTCCCGTCGTCGCAGCCGTCTGGGCCCTGAGTATATACACCGTCTCTCTGCCCGCCGCCGAAAAAGCTGTGCAGAAGTATAACAAAGACCTTGTCGAAACAAGAAAAACCGCCGGCGAAATCTTCAAAGTCGCCCCCGAAAGACTCAACTACAAAGACACAAAAGAAAAATCCAGAACTTTCGATTACGCCGCCGTCATCAATGTGTTTACAAAGCAGCACGGCATTGCGACGGGAAACTATAAAGTCATCAGCAGAAAACCCACCAAAAAAGCCGGCGAAAAAATCCAGGGCGCCGACCTTGCCATCGAATCGATCGACATCCAGACACTGGCCGGCTTTCTGTCACAAATACTCACAAACTGGCCCGACCTTTCGTGCAACTCGATCACCCTGACAAAACTCAAGTTCGCCAAAAACGCATGGAAGGCCTCAATCAAATTGACCTACAAGTACTGATGGTGAAGTACTGATGATGCCAGGCGGTTATTCGACATCTTCCCTGAAGGTAACACGAAACACTTCCTCGTCGCTGGTCAGCCCGGCCCGCATCCTTTGGACGCCGCTGTCGAGCAGGTCTTTGTAGCCTTTCTGTTGGGCCATATTGCGGATGTCCATTTCGCTGGCACCGTTCGCGATCCGTTCGCGCATTTCCCTGTCAAGCGGCAGAAATTCAAAGATTGGAACCCGTCCACTATAGCCGCTGTTGTTACAGGCCTGACAGCCCGTGCTCCGATAGAATGTATCTTTTGCGGCATCTTTCGGGTCGATCCGCAGTTGTTTGAGCATAGCATCTTCGATCTTGACTGGTTCCTTGCACTGATCGCAAAGTCTTCGGAGCAGCCTCTGAGCCAGTATCAGGTTCAGACTCGACGCCAATAAATACGGCTCAAGTCCCATATAGGTCAGCCGGCTAATCGCGCTGGGGGCGTCGTTTGTGTGGAAGGTGCTAAGCACCAGGTGCCCGGTCATGGAGGCCTTCATCGCTATCTCCATCGTTTCCCTGTCACGTATCTCACCAAGCAGGATGATGTCCGGGTCCTGCCGCAGTATCGAACGCAGGCACGCCGCGAAGGTCAGCTCGATCTCAGATTTGACCTGCGTCTGGTTGATGCCAGCCATGCGATACTCCACCGGGTCTTCCACCGTGGTTATATTCTTCCCCGGGTCTTTGAGGTAGTTCAGGGCCGAATACAATGTCGTGGTCTTGCCGCTGCCGGTCGGACCTGTAACGATGATGATTCCGTGCGGCTGTGACAGTATCTCCTTGAACTCGACCAGCAGCTTTTCATCGAAGCCCATCTTGTCAATGTCGTGTTCGACAGCCGCCTTGTCGAGTATTCGCATTACGATCTTTTCGCCGTGTATCGTCGGAAGAGACGACACTCGCACATCTATGTCACGATCGGCAGCCTTGATCTTGAAACGCCCGTCCTGAGGAAGACGACGCTCAGCGATATTCATCTCCGAGATAATTTTTATCCGGGCGATCACCGTCGCCTGCATCTTCCGCGATGGGGGAACCATATCCGTCAGGATGCCGTCCACACGCATACGAATGCTCATGCCTTTTTCCTGGGGCTCTATATGAATATCGCTGGCCCGGCTCTTGACCGCATGGCTCAACAGAAGGTCCACGAATCGAATCACAGGGGCCTCTTCGGCACCGGCGGTAACTACGCCGTGATCTTCCTCCTCTTCATCCCCCTCCGTGCTGATCTCCATATCCACCAGGTCACGCATCTTCTGTTCCTGGACATCCGTGCCGTGGTAGATCACCTCGATAGCACGCTGAATCTCCCTGGCAGGAGCGATCACAGGCTGCACCTGACGCTTCAACTTGACTGTAACGGTATCGACCGCGACAACATTCAGGGGGTCGGCAATGGCAACCTTCACCTTGCCGTCTTCTCCACTTCCGATAGCCATCAGGCAGAAACGCGTGGCTATCGTCTCGGGAATCTTGCGGGCAACATCCGCGTCAATGAGAGATACATCTTCCAGCGAAACCGCTTCGATATTCAGGAACTTACCCAGCGCACCGGCAACTTCGTTATCGGAGAGCATATTCGTGCGTATCAACACCTCGCCGAGTCGGCCACCCGTTTTGCTCTGCTCGACCAGCGACTGATGCAACTGCTCGGTCGTCACCATGCCGTTGCCAACCAGCCAGTCGCCAAAGAGTACGCCACCCTTGAGCCCGAATTGTGCCTTCTTTGTTTTGGTCTTTTCGGTCATTGGTCGTTACTGTTCCCGTTTGTCCATGTCAACGCTTTACTTCGATTTGCTCTCCGCCATCTGGCCCACCGGAAACTTTGAAACCGGTAAGTGCTTGCTTATCACCCTGAACAAACCGTCACTGTCAACAGGCTTGACGATGAAATCGTCAAATACATATTCCTGCGGCTCGTTCGCAGCCGAAATGCCTATAACCGGCACAACTAATCCGTTTTGTCGCAACAGCTTTGTCGCCTCACAGCCGTCCATATTCGGCATCTTGACGTCCATCAGTACCAAGTCGAACTCCCCTTCGCCGGCTTTTTCGATCGCCTCCAGGCCGTCACACGCAACCGTAATCTCAAAACCCATCGCCTGCAGTAAAAGGCTCACCACCGTCTGGTTCGTCCGATTGTCATCAACTAAAAGAACTCGCCCGGCAAACTTGCCTGCAAGATTATCTTGATCCACAGTTCCCGGCTGAGGATGAATACCTCTGTCCAAAGAAGAAGCCTCCAGGGCAATATCCAGCCCTGCCGGGGTAACCAACGTAAACACCGAGCCTATGCCCTCCTCGCTGACCACGCCGAGCCCACCGCCCAGCAGTATGGCAAGCTGATTCACCACAGCCAGTCCGCTGTGAATCGCCAACCCCTGGTCCAGACTGGAAAGTATGCTTTCACTGGCTCTGTCAAACTCGCCATGATGATAAAAAATTGTATCCAGCCTTTCCTCGGCAACCCCGATACCACTGTCGATTATGTCGAAGCGAATGTAAGAATTGTCCTGATAGGTGTCCACGGACACTTCCAGATGCACACGGCCTTGCCTTGTGAATTTCACCGCGTTGCCTGCCAGGTTGACAAGACATTGACGCAGCCTCGCCGGGTCGCTCCGGATATTGGCCGGCAGGTCGGTCGCACGAAAAATCCTGAACTCCAGCCCCTTGTTACTCGACAACGGCCGAATCATGAGGTCAACCTCGTCAAGAAGCCACGACATCGAACAGGACGTGCTGCCCATTTCGAGTTGACCGCTTTCAATCTTGCTGATATCAAGCATGTCGTTTACAAGTGAGGCGAGACTTTGACCCGAATTGAAAATCTCCCTGGCATATTCGCTCTGAATCCCGTCAAGCTCTTCCTGGAGGAGAAGATCACTAAACCCGATTACCGCGTTGGACAAAGTGCGAATCTGATAAGCCATGTTATCCATGAAGCTGCTCTTCCATTCGATTATCGCAGCCTTCTCTTTGCTGGCCCGCGATTGTCCCACAGCCGCCTTGTCTGATCCTGCACTTTGGAGGATTGACTCCGTACTCTTACGATTCATTCGGCACGCTCCCATCAACATGTTTGTCCATAATAGCTCACCGCGGGCACACAATTACACCGCACACTCACTCTCTCTGTTTCGACCAATAAAGTGCCGCACTTTCGCAAAATACGCGTTCTGTCAACCAAAAAAACGACAGCCGAACTAACAATCGTCCGATAATACCAAACCGCTTCGTCGCTCGGACGCCGGGGAGGCTCAACTGACGATGATGCGCCACGAGTCCACAAGGACACAGCGTCATTGCCGAATCGTTATGACTCTCGACAGGGCCTTGCGGATATGATATCTTCCGCAACACACTCCGCAACATAACATGATTCGGGATATGATTCTGAATACGGGATATGATTCTGGATATGGCAACCGTTCACAGTTTTTCCTGTTAATCTCGCCCATCAGACAGCATCAAAGCAATCTTTCTTTTTTGACAGGATAACAGGATGACTATATACCGCCGGCGATTGAAATCTCCCGTTTGTGCACGGCCAAGTGGCCTTACAACAGCAACAACCTTACTCGCGGGATTTTACTACCGCCAAGGGTATAAATCTTTCACTTTTCGCTTTACTTCTACTTTATCATCTGTTTTTTGGAGACTGTAGCATAATTACAGAGAGATTCTTCAATCATACTTGGGGGCTTTGCCCCCAAACCCCCAGCAT
>SDBV01001151.1_pt1 | contig 39404 bp, 39 predicted proteins | sample 2277081 | NCBI WGS metagenome assembly SDBV01 (sample SAMN10402039, study PRJNA504765) | marine sediment metagenome | isolation source: marine sediment core GS10_PC15, 223 cmbsf | place: Arctic Ocean: Southern Knipovich Ridge | collected 2010 | reverse complement strand
TTCCTCTTGGCCGGGGGATCGGTCGACTTCGCCACATCGACAGCATAGGACGGCTGATGACTGCCGACAGGTTCGTGCCCGTCGCTCCGGTCCCACAGATATTCTGAAGACCTTTCGCGAGTAGAGTGTGGACATATGGTTACCGATCAGACCGCAGGCGCGGTCGGCCTCGCGATTCCTGACCAGCGTCGACCGAACAGCGGACACTCGCAGGACGTCCCCGTTGACAACGCGATCATTGGTAACCCGCGGGCTCGAAGACGCCGTCGACGCGCCGGCGGCATTTGGCGAGCGGTTTCGTATGTTGGTTACGTGCTCATGATGCTCGGCGTTGTCACGCTTCTCTTCGTCGTTTACACCCTCTTTGGCACGAGGCTCGTTACCGCTCGGGCTCAGGCCGAACTCGAGAAGGCATTCGACACAAGAACGGCCCTGGCAGACATCCAACCGCCCGAACCCGACTACGCGGCAATGACCGCTGCCATGCAAGCCGAGTGGGACGTTGCGCGTGCCGACGGTGAGACCGGCGCGATCGCGCGAATCGAGATACCGAAGATCGGCCTTGACGCAATTGTCGTCGCCGGCACCAGCCGAGTCGACCTGCGCCAAGGGCCCGGCGCTATGGTCGACACCTCGTTGCCGGGAACCGCAGGGAACTCGGCGATTTCTGCTCATCGATCGTCGTATGGCGGCGAGTTCCGTCGGATCAACGAACTCGAACCGGGCGACCAGATCATCGTGACGACGATCAACGGCGTGACCGTCTACGAGTTCCGAGCCCAAGAGATCGTCCAGCCAGACACGATCGAGGTGGCATTCCAGCGCGGCGCAAACGAACTCACGCTCACGTCGTGCGATCCGGTCTATTCGGCAGCGACGCGGATCATCACCTACGCCGATATGGTGTCGGGCCCATTCATGAACGCGCCGCCTCCGCTGCCGCAGCCGATCGAGCGCGAAATAGACTCGATAATCGCAGGTGGCATATGACGGGTGAAACCAGCCGAACCAGTCAATCCAATCGGGCCAATCGGGCCAATGCGATTATCGACCCCGACGACAGCCGATACGAGTACTACATCCCGCGGATCAGTCGCCCCGTCAAGTGGCTCATCATCTCAGGGGTAGTCATCATCGTGCTTGTCCTGCTCTGGTTCGTAGCGTTTCCGGCAGCTCAAGACCTACTACCCGGCGTCTACTGAATGAGCCCCGTAGACTCAGGCAATGGTCAGAGTTCTCATCATCGACAACTACGATTCGTTCACATACAACCTCGTCCAACAGCTTGGCGAGTTCGGAGCGGAACTCACCGTCGTCCGTAACGACGCGACATCCGTCGCCGAACTCGATGCCGTCGACCCAGACCGAATCGTCATATCACCCGGGCCGTGTACACCGAACGAAGCCGGCATATCGGTCGAGACCATCCAGCACTTTGCCGGCCGCGTACCGATGCTGGGCGTGTGCCTTGGACATCAGTGCATTGTCGCCGCATTTGGCGGTGACATCGTTGCTGCGCCGAAGATCGTCCACGGCAAGACATCAGAGATCTTTCACCGCCGAGAAGGGGTGCTCGCCGGTCTCGAGATCCCGTTCGACGCAACGCGATATCACAGTCTGATAGCCGACCGCGCGACATTGCCGCCTGAATTGAAGGTAACCGCCGAGACAAACGACGAGATAGTCATGGGCGTGCGCCATCGGACGATGTCGATCGAGGGCGTCCAGTTCCACCCAGAGTCGATTTTGACCGGCGCCGGCCGTCAAATTCTCGCGACGTTCATTGGATAGCCCGTTCGCTACGATGCCTGAGCCTCGGCGGGCCCTTCGATATGGGTCGAGCGAAGGCACAGTGCACTGTTCGTCGAGTTCGTGACCGCGAAGCGCAACTCAATCAGGGCAGGTCGGTCATGACCAAACCCAATTGGTCATTGTGAGGCCCAACCGGTGGGGCTCCACAATGACCAAAACCGATCGGATCCCGGCCTAGCTGTCGTCGCTCGGTGGGTTTGGTTGGACGCCGTCGCCTGGATCTGGTGTCGCTTGTCCGTATTGAAGCGCGACCGTCGATCCCTTCTTTGCTGTTGCCGCCGACTCAGGCAACTGTCCGCAGACAACATCGGGGTCGCATGACGGCGATGTAGCGGCGGTAACGACAAAGCCGAGGCCTTCCAGCTTCGCGGTCGCGGCCGCCAGCGTCATCCCGCTCACGTTCGGTACGGTCACCGACTCGCCGGCCGACACCGTGATCGTGACGGTCGATCCGTCTGACGCCGATTCTCCTTGGCTCGGCGTCTGGGCAATGACTGTCCCTTCGGTGCGGGGCGAGTCTTGGAACAGCACCGTCACCTCGAAACCGGCCCGCTCCAGAATCCGGGTTGCTTCTGATTGGGAAAGGCTTCGAACATCGGGAACGAGCACCTGCGCCGGGCCATCGGAGACGGTAATCGTGACGACCGTATTGCCTGGAACCGCTTCATCGCCGGGAGCTGGATCTTGGCTGAGCACCGTCCCTTGCGGTCTTGGACTCGGGATTTCGTTGGCGACGACCTCGAAGCCCGCCTCGCCGAGTACGAAAGTCGCCTTCGTTCGGCCCATGCCGATCACGTCGGGTATCTCAACGGGATTCGGTCCTGCGGACTCGAAGATCGTCACGAGCGCATCCGTCTCGATTTCGACGTTGGCGGATGGGTCTGTTCGCACGACCCGTCCCTTGTCGACGTCGTCGGAGCGTTCAGCCTTTACCTCGGTCGCGAATCCCGCAGAACTCAGTGCGATAGTTGCGTTTTCGGTTGTCTGGCCCGTTACGTCGGGAACGGCGATCATTCCTGGACCGGAGGTGAGTGCTTGAGCGACGAAAAACACACCGAGACCGAGTGCAATGATCGCTGTGACGATGAAAAGGATCGCGGGCCAACGTCGCCGCTTTTCGGACATCGGCTGTCGTCGCGGGGCGTTCGGCCCGACACCGCTCGCGTGAGGGGTCTGGGGTTTTGTGACGGGTCGTGTTGCGACCGCGGTCGCGGTGCCTCCAGCACCCGCTGCGGCCAATACTGCGGTCGCTGTCGCGCCGGCGATCCCACTGGCGAGCGCGACCGGCGCCTCCCCGCGTCGGTAGCGGAGTAGGTCTTCACGCATTTCCCTTGCCGACTGGTATCGATATTCCGGGTCCTTTTCGAGCGCCTTGAGACATATCGCCCGGAGTGGTTCTGGTGCATCGACATCGACGAGAGCGAGTTCGCGCGGCGCTTCGTTCACATGTTTGTAGGCAATTGCCCAGGCGGAATCGCCGACGAAAGGCGGTTCGCCCGCAAGGAGTTCGTAGAGAACGACGCCCATCGAATACACGTCGGAACGAGCGTCGGCCGGATGGCCTTGCGCCTGTTCGGGCGCGAAATATGCAGCAGTTCCGACGACGGCGCCAACCTGGGTGAGTTGTGTGTCGTCACTATTATCTTGGGCGATGCCGAAATCGGTCACTTTGACGTTGCCGTCTGAGTCGATCATGATGTTGGCGGGCTTTACGTCTCGGTGCACGATGCCGTTGTCGTGAGCTACTTGGAGTGCCCCTGCGACGTCCGCGACCACTTCCGCAGCGCGGTCGGGCAGCGGAAGACTCTGTTCAGTGAGGAGTTCGCGCAAGGTCTTACCCCGCACATACTCCATGACTATGTACGGGTTGTCGTTTTCTATGCCGTAGTCGTAGACTTGGACCATATTCGCGTGATTTATGCCGGCCGCAGCTCTTGCCTCTCGTTCGAAGCGCTGTTGGTAGGCGACATTGACTGCGAATTCGTCGTGCATCACCTTGACGGCAACCGCTCGGTTGAGGCGCTCGTCTTTGGCGAGATACACCTCTGCCATTCCACCGCTTGCGATCGGGCGAACGACCTCGTAGCGGTTACCGAATCTCGTCGGTTTCGACATAGTGTCTCGAGTCCTCCCGCTTGGGTGGTCGAGGCTGCGCATCGGAGTGAAAGCTAGTGCCCGATTGTCGTGATTGAAAGACTTGGCCACCGTCACGTGGGTGCCGCAGCGTCGCGCTGTGTATGGAGTTTACCTCGTGTTTGGCGAACTTACTTGGGTTAGGGCCCTTGAGGGGCGATTCGGTCAGCGGCCGGTCTCCTCTCCGCGCCGCCCAAATAGTGACCCTCAGGGGTTGCGCTCTATTGTGCTGAGAGCGCCGCCTGGAGCACTTGACGCGCCGCTGCCGTCGCCCCACTACCGTTTTCGATGATTACGGCGACGGCGACCTTCGGGTCGTCGACAGGGGCGAAACCTGTGAACCACGCATGGTCCGGACCGGCGTTTTGCGCCGTTCCGGTCTTGCCGGCGACTGTCACGCCCGGGATCTTCGCAGCTGTGCCGGTGCCTCCGTCGACGACGGCGATCATCATCTCGGTGAGCTGGCCGGCAACGTCGATGGAAATGGCTCGGCGCCATTGTTTCGGGTCGAAGGTCGACAGGATGTTGCCCTTGTTGTCGACGACCTGCTTTGCGATCTGTGGTGTCATGATGATGCCGCCGTTCGCAACGCCCGCAGAGACGAGCGCCATTTCCATCGGCGTTGCCGTGACGTCTCCTTGTCCGATTCCGCTGAAGGCAAGCAGCGGTGGACTCACATCGGCAGGGTTCGGGTAGTTGCTCTGGACGGACGAAAAATTGAACGGCGTGTCGTTGTTGAAGCCGTATGCCTCGGCTTGTTGTGACATCGCGGTTGCGCCGACGTCGAGCGCGAGCTGTCCAAATACGGTGTTGCACGACTTGGCGAACGATTGGATGAGCGTTCCACCACACGCCGAGCCGCCGAAATTCTGGAGCGTGTTCGAGGTCTGCGGCAGCGATATCTGGGTTTGAACGGGGAAGGTGGAATTCAACGTGGCCGTTCCCGTTGAAAGGGCGGCGCTTGCAGTTACGATCTTGAAGGTCGAACCCGGCGGGAATCGTTCCTGAAACGCACGGGCGAGAAGCGGTTTTGCAGGGTCGGTATCGAGGGCAGTTTTGTTGGCGGTCGCTTCGCCGATGTCGTGGCTCGAGATCAGATTCGGATCGTACGACGGATTCGAATATGACGCGAGCACGGCGCCCGTCTTTGGGTCGAGAGCGAAGATCGCTCCTGATCGTCCCGCGAGAGCGTTTGCGGCGGCGTCTTGAACCCTCGAGTCGACCGTGAGCGTGACCTGGTCACCGGCGAGATCGCCCTCGAGGCGTTCGATGATCGTTTCGAGGGTGACCGGTGCGTCGCTTCCGGTCAAAGGACCGTTGAACGCGCGCTCAGCGAAGGCCGATCCGAGTTGCACGGAAATGTAGCCCGCTACGTGCGAGTAAATGTCGGGCTTTGGATATACACGTAGGAACTTGAATGTGCCGTTGGTTTCGACACTCTCAGCGAGTGTGACGCCGTCGCTCGATACGATCGGGCCGCGTTGATGCGAATATGCGTGGATGAGGCTGAGGCTGTTACGCGGGTTGGCGTTGAGAGCGCCAGCATGAATCGTTTGAATGTACGTCAGGTACAGAATCAAGACTACGAACAGGGCAAAAACCGTGTAGCCGGTGAGCCGTATCTGGCGATTCACTTAGCGAGCCCCGCTCGGAACGAGCTCGCCGACCTCGAGTGGTTTGCGCCTCATCAGCGAATGTCCACGTGGGCCAGCCTCTTGTTGGTCGCTCACCGCCATCACGACCGCGACCAGGACGAAGTTCGACACGATCGACGAACCGCCATACGACACGAACGGTAGCGTGATGCCGGTGAGCGGAATCAGAGTCGTTACTCCACCGAGGATGATGAACGCCTGGACGCCGAGGATGATGCTCAAGCCGGCGGCGAGCATTTTGCCGAACGGATCTGTACAGCGCAGTGCCGTTCTCAGGCCGGCCGCGACGAAAAGAACGTAGAGAAGGATGACGGCGAGCGCCCCGACGAGTCCAATTTCTTGGCCGATCACGGCGAAGATGAAGTCGCTCTCAGCTTCAGGGATGTTTTGCGGCCGTCCGAGTCCAGGGCCCATCCCGAAAAGACCTCCTGCGGCGAGTGCGAAGAGTGACTGGGAGACCTGAAAGGTTCGGCCGGTGATCGTTGCGTCGTTGAGCGGGTCGAGCCACCCTTCGAAACGCACTGCGACGCGGCTGAACGTGACGTAAGACGCGTAGGTGCCGGCCAGGAACAAGCCGAAGCCGACGAGCGGAAAGATCCCCCGCCCCGTAGCGATGTAGAGCATCGACAGGAAGATCGTGAAGATCAGCAGACTCTGCCCAAGGTCGTTCTCGAATATCAAGATCAACAAACTCAGTGCCCAGAAGAACAGAATCGGTCCGAAATGTTTCAGGTCGGGAATTCCGACTCGTCCGATCTGTCGTGTCGGAATTGCGAGGAGCTCGCGTTTTTCGACCAAGTAAGAGGCAAAAAACACCACGAGGAGGAGCTTCGCGATCTCGACCGGTTGGAATGTGAGAGGACCGATCCCGACCCAGAGGCGCGAGCCGTTGATCTCGCGGCCGAGCCCGGGAAGTAGCGGCAGGAACAACAAGACGATGGCGATCAGCATTGCCGTGTATCGCCATTCGTCGAGCACTCGGTAGTCGCGCAGCAAGAACAACGTGACCGTAAACGCCATGACGCCGATGACGATCCAGATTCCCTGAGCGTCCGCGAGGTCGGAATCGAGCCGGCTGATCATCGAATAGCCGATTCCGGTGAGCAGCCCGATCGCGGGCAGCATGACGGGGTTCGCCAGCGGGGCGAGGCGGCGGACGACGATGTGTGCGAAAACGAATAAGAGTGCGAGTATCCCGGCGACCCACCAGACGGTCGACGGTATCGTCGGCGACCCGGCTATCTGGACGAGGAACTGCAAGCCAACGCAGAGTAGCCACGCGACGCTTAGCAGAAGAGCCTCGATCGTTCGATTGCTCGCCGATTTTGCCGGGCTCGATTGTTTGGTCACCTCGATCGCCCCGTCATGCCGATTGCCCAGTCAAGTCGATCGCCCGGTCATTGTGGAGGTGGGGCAGGGCTCGAGGTTGGCGGGGCGGTCGTTGTCGTGACCTGGGTTCGCAAGTTCGAGACCGTGTTGTCTGAGTCGGCGAGACTGTTTGTCTTGATACCGCTGTCGAGGTTCTTCTGAGTGGCGGTCGGCAGATCTGAGACGACGATGTCGGTTGTGCTCTGAAGTCGACTCGTGTCGATCCCGAGCACACTTTCGGGTAACCCCTCGTACACGGCGACACGTCCATTGTCGACGCCGACGTAGTACGAGTTCGACACGATCCAACGAAAACCGATCCAACCGCCGACTATGACGATCACGACCGCGCCAATGGGGATTCCGATCTTGAGCCATAGACGCCGGTTTCTTGGCGTTGGGGTGTCATCGGGCTCGTCGATGTTTACCGCCAAGCCGACCGTGCCGACAGATCCGGCTTCGCCCGTCGGCGGCGCATCGACGTTCGTTGCGACCGGCTCGGCGTCGGTATCGGTTTTTCGGGTCGAGCTCATCTCGGTGGTTTTCATGTTCGCTGTGGCCGTCGTTATCGCCGAACCAACGACGCGTGCTTCTGATCTCGGGTCGTCCATGATCTCGAACAGAACGACCGTGATGTTGTCTTCACCGCCGTTGAGGTTGGCGAGGTCGACGAGCCGGTTGACTGCCAGCTCGAGATCGTCGCTTTCGCGCAGGATCGATTCGATGGCGTCGTCGGGTACGAAACCGCTCAGGCCGTCGGAGCAGAGCAACAATCGGTCGCCCGTCGACGGAACGACGCGATAAGACGCGACTTCGACGGCGGTGTCGATTCCGAGCGCTCGAGTGATGACTGAACGCTGTGGGTGAACGAGCGCCTCGGCTTGCGTGATGCGACCTTCTCGGACCCATTCGGCGACAAGAGAATGATCGTCGGTGACCTGGCGAAGCCCGGTTTTCTGGAGAAGATATCCCCGCGAATCGCCTACATGAGCGATGTAGATTGCGTCGTCGGCGACATACGCAGTGGTCAGCGTGGTGCCCATCCGGAGCATCCCGCCTCTCAAAGTACCTTCGGCAAAGATGGCCCTATTGGCCGCCGTGACCGAGCGTGCGAGCCAATCGTCGATTGGCGCCCTGCCTGGACTCCCAGCGTCACAGATCGTCTCGAGCGCGAGAGCGGATGCGATCTCGCCCGACTCATGACCGCCCATTCCGTCGGCTACCGCGAAAAGGGGCGGGTCGCTGAGAAACCCGTCCTCGTTGTGTTCGCGAACGCGACCGATGTCTGTGAGTGCCGCCGCGGTTGTCCTCACCGTGCGACCTCCATTACGGTACGGCCGATCTGCACCGTGTCACCGCGCCTGATCCGTGTGGGCTGCGAGATTTTTCTTCGGTTGACGATAGTTCCATTTGTCGAACCGAGATCTTCGACGAAGAAGTCGTCACCCCGCACCCGGATTGCGGTGTGATGTCCGCTGACATATTGGTCATCGAGTACGAGTGCACAATCGGCGTCTCGTCCGATCCGCATGCCGTCGACGAGCGGCACCTTCGTCCCGCGATGCTCCCGGGGCTCGACCACCTCGAAGTGGATCTTGCGCCCGATGCCTTCAGCACGGCCGGATCGCTGCGTCGTATCGCGAATCGTCCGAACAACCGTCTTGAACGACCAGAACAAGAACAAATACAGGACGATGAGAAAAGCGACCTTTGCGATCGTGAGAGTGATGACGGGCACGTCAGACCCGAAAGATCAGCGTATTGCGTCCAACTGAAATCCGATCGCCGTCACGCAGTGTCATTGCTCCGGGAATGCGCGTACCGTTGACGTAGGTTCCGTTTGTCGAGCCGAGGTCGGCGATCTCAAAGGTGTCGCCGACCGGGCGAATCTCGGAGTGGTGGCGCGACACGTTCGGATCATCGAAGATCACGTTGCAGTCGTCGAGCCGTCCGATCTTGACGGTATAGCTCGCCAGTGCGATTTCTTGACCGTCGGCAGTGATGACGCGCGGATTGGGTTGGTTTGCGACCGGTGGCGCCGGAGCGGCCGCGGTTGGAATTGGTGCGACCGGCGGTATGGACGCAGCGGCTGCCGCGGGTGGTTCGTTTTGGAACTCTCCTTCGAGGATCCGCGTCTCGATCATGTACCGACCGATCTTGAGTTTCGGCTGGGACTCGAACTCGACCTGGATCGGCCCGAGCGTTTTCCAGCCGTTCTCAGTGACTTCGTCTTGTAGGCCCTTGACGAGTTCCGAGCGGAGCGCGTCGCTGAAGTGAGAGAAGCGTTCGATATCCTCGACGGAGAGTCCGATCAGGTAGTGATTGGCGACGACGACACCGTTTGGAGTGATCGTCTTGCCACGGTCCATCTCGCGAATGAGTTTGCGCCCTAGCTCGACCGGCTGCAATCCAGATCGGAAAGTGCGCGCGAAAAACCCCTCGACGAAATGTTCGAGGCGACGTTCAAACCCTCGAGCTTTCCCCAACGTGAGCCTCTTTGTACCTGGTCAACCTAGTGCTACACCGCGGACGGCTACCCGACGTGTGATTCTATCCGCGCGAGCCGGTCCGAACCGCGACCATCTGAATTCGGGCAGAGTTCAGGCAGAGGTTCCGGCGAACTCGAGCATCGCATTCCAATGGTCCGTGTACACTTTCGCGCAGCGCGCGAGTGGCGGAATTTGGCAGACGCGCAGGATTCAGGTTCCTGTGGGGGAGACCTCGTGGGGGTTCAAGTCCCCCCTCGCGCACGTTGAAACCCGGTCAGTGGCGGAAGGATTCTCGACGCGCTGCGGCGCCAGGTCGATTCAGGGCGCTGACAGCGCGTTCGAGATCTTTCAAGAGCAACGTCGACAGGTCACCGCTGAATCCGTCGCGGATCACGAACCGCAGCGCCGCGATATCTTCGCGGTTCTTTGGGAACGTATAGGCGGGTATGAGCCAGCCACGTTCACGCATCTTGGCGGCGAGGTCGAAGACGGTGAACTCAGTGTCGGGCGTGGTCTTGAACGCGAAGACGGGAAGTTCGCTCCCGTCTGTGATCAGCTCGAATTCGTCGAGCGCAGCGATGTTCGATGATAGATAGGTTGCGTTGTCGCGGCATGCCTGTTGCACGCGTGTATAGCCGATTTTTCCGAGCCGCAAAAAGTTGTAGTACTGCGCGACGACCTGCGAACCAGGCCGCGAGAAGTTGATCGCGAACGTCGGCATGTCGCCGCCGAGATAGTTCACGTTGAACATGAGTTCGTCGGGCAAAGCGTCGGGGTTGCGCCAGATTGCCCAGCCGACGCCGGGGTACACCAGTCCGAATTTGTGTCCGGAGGCGTTGATCGACTTAACGCGGTCGAGCCGGAAGTCCCACTCGATGTCTTGGTCGAGGAACGGTGCGATGAATCCACCGCTCGCGGCGTCGACATGAATCGGGATGTCGAGCCCTGTCTTCGCCTCGAGGGCATCGAGGCGATCTGCGATCTCTTTGATTGGTTCGTAGCTGCCGTCGAATGTGCTGCCGAGGATCCCGATGACGCCGATGGTGTTCTCGTCGCAGAGCGCTACGGCTTCTTCGGCGCCGAGGTGATATCTGTCGCCCTCCATCGGCACCTGCCGCGGTTCTATGTCCCAATATCGACAATATTTTTCCCAACAGATTTGGACATTGATTCCCATGACGAGGTTTGGCCTGCCCCGGGAACCCCCCGGCAGCGCCCCGATCGATGTCGCGCCCGAGCGCTTGCGCCAGTTGCGCTCCAAAGCCATTCCGGCGAGCATGCCGGCCTCGCTCGACCCGATTGTCGACGTGCCGGTCGCCTCTTCACCGGTCGGGGAACTCCAGAGTCTCGAGATCATGTTCACGCAGCGTGATTCGATTTCGGCCGTCTGCGGGTACTCATTCTTGTCGATCATGTTCTTGTCGAACGTCTCGGCCATGAGTTGGTCCGCCTCGGGTTCCATCCACGTCGTGACGAACGTTGCGAGATTCAGTCGAGAGTTGCCGTCGAGCATCAACTCGTCGTGCACGATGTCGTAGGCGGTTCTTGGCAGCATTTCGTCGTCGGGCAACTCATAACGCGGGACGGGCGCGTCGGTGCCGTGTCGGGCGTAGGCCGGCACGAGATTGCGGTCGGCGTCTGTCAGGAGGGCGTCGAGCTTCTTACGGGTGACCATGTGATTGGGTCATTTTCTTGGTAGGGAGGTGCTATGCGGCAGTCGCCAACCTTACTCGAATTCTCCGCGTGACTTTGTCCTCGCGGTGGACGCCCCTTTGTGCTCAAGTATTGCCGTGGCGGTGTCGATCTAGCATAGCGTGTCGGCGAGATGGTCCGTCTGATGTGCCGGGCGGTCAGGCGGCACGTTCGGGGCGACGAGCGAGCGAGGTATCGAGGGGGAGTTTGATGAACCCGAAACGGACTTTGTACGTTAGTCGCTGGCTGACGGCTTTCGTCGCTATCGCTTTTGTGGTTGCGGCGTGCTCGGCGACAACACCACAATCTGGAACCGCTGGCGAAGATGTCGAGCATGTGACGACGAACGCGAATTGAGACGCGCCCCCGGCGCCGCGCGTCAACTGGGCCGGATGCGACCTGAGTGGCGCCTACCTGTATGGCGCCGACCTGGTCAACGCCGTGCTGGTCAACACCAACCTGGATGGCGCCCACCTGCAAGGCGCCATCCTGTTCAACGTCCACCTGCAAGGCGCCGACCTGCGAGGCGCCTTCCTGCAAGGCGCCTACCTGCAAGGCGCCGACCTGCGAAGCGCCAACCTGCAAGGCGCCCACCTGCTGGAAGGCGTCGACCTGTCCGATACCACATGCAACAACGACACGGTTTGGCCCAGCGGCAATTCAAACACCGCCTCGCCCAAGTGTGTTGTCCGTTGACGAGTCCGGCGGCTTGTCGGCGTTGTGTCGGGATGCGTGCAATCTGGCAATGCGGCGCAGGTCGCGTCGGGCCCGCAATGGCTTGAAATGGTTGCGCGATGCGCTCGTCGAGTCAGCCCACGCCGCAGCTCGGTCGAAGGCCACTACCTGTCAGCGCGACGCCGCCGGCATAGTCAGTGAAGTCTCTCGACTGCGACGTTGCCGTCGCGGATTGTCAGGATCGTGTTCGCTCCGATCTCTTCCCAGTCGTCGGGGGCGGCGTCGACCGGTTCCGACAGCACTACGGTCGAATCCGATGCGATCGTGCTCGCTTGTCCGTCGGCATCTCGAATCTGGATGGATCCTGTGTTCCTGAACAGCGATGGAGGCGTAGCGTCGCCGGATGCGTGACGCGCCGCATACAGCGTCGTGCCGTCGGTCGTTGCGATAGTCATGTAGAAGGGCTCGGCGACGCCACGGTCGTCTTTCGCCTTCTCGACGGCGTCGACCATCCGTCGGATCGCGGTTGGCGCGTCGCCGGCCAAGCCGAACGTGAGGCAAAGCAGGAACATCGTCTCTGAGTCGGTTTGGCCCTTTTTCTTGGGATAGAGATCCGCGGCGATCTGGAGGTCGAGGTCGCGTTCTACTTTCTCGAACCCGCCGATCTGGCCGTTGTGCTGGAAGATCCACCCATCTTGGGTGAAAGGGTGGCAGTTGCTTCGGTCGATGCCTGCTCCCGACGTCGCTCGGACATGCGAGAGGAAGGCGCCGGACTCGATGTGAGCTGAGATGTTGCGCAGGTTCGCGTCGCTCCACGCCGGTCTCGTGTCGTGATACACGCCTGGTTCGGGGCGCGCTGCGAACCAGCCCACTCCGAATCCATCGCCGTTCGTGACTGAGCCGGTGTCGATAGCGTGCAGCGACTGGTCGATGAGCGAATGCTCTGGCAAGACGAGCAGCGAGTCCAACCAGAGCGGTTCGCCGAGGTAAGCAAGCCAGCGGCACATGAGAACTCCAAGCGTCGGTTTCGGATCGGGGGGTTGCGCCGGTACGAGCTATCCGAGCAGCCTCAGACAATCATGTGGCATGGCGAGTGGAATGTCCAGAACCTGTGGTTGGCGCTGCTATTCAGCGCTGCTATTGGGTCCGTTGAGACATTCCAGTTTGGTCATGTCGGTCGATCACGGCAAGTATCTCGTCGAATTGACTGCTGCAACGCAACTCGAGTTCGGAGGAAGAGGGTCTTGTGATGACGGCATCCCGCCATGCTGCGTCGCTCGCGTCACCACGAACTGTGGTGCGGCGGCGGCGTCAGGGCCCGAACTGGGCGGCGATCGGGCTTGGCCTCCTGGTAATCGTGGCACTTGTCGGGCTCGCCGTCGCGGCATGGACAGGCAGGGGCGCGACGGCTGAAGAGGCATTCGTGCTCGATCAAGTGAACCCTATCGCCGACCGATCGGACCAAGTCGCAGAAGACTTCACAGCGTTTCTCGCTGATCCCGCCCGCGAATACCCGAATGGGCTCAATGATGAGATCGGCGATTGGGCTTCACAGGCGCGCTCGATCGCAGACGAAGCGAAAGCGATTGAGCCCCCCGATGGCCTGAGCGATGCATCCGGGCAGTTCAAGGCGGCGATGGCGGCCCGGGCAACAGCGCTCGAGATGTACGCTGAGACGATCGCCGCAGCCGGAGAGGAACGCCGCATGACCGATGTGCTCGTTTCGGCGCTCACAGACGCCAATCGAGACATCCTCGCCAGCGACCGGGTTTATGGCTTGTTTGTCGACGACGTGGAGCAGGCTCTGCTCGATGCCGGAGTCGCGAACGTCGAAGTACGGCGCTCCCAGTATTTTGTCGCGCCCGAAGTCGCGGACGAGGCTGCAACGAAGAGATTTGCCGCGATTCTCACGGGAGAAGAAGTGATTGCCGGTCTGCGTGACGTCGAGATCCTGTCGGTTGCATTCGATCCGCAGCCGGTCTCGATCGACGACGATGTGCTCAACATCGTCGCCGACGGATCGCTCACCGTTATCGTGACGCTCCGTAACAACGGCGACCGCACCGAGAAGTCGCTCGCCGTCGATGTCGCAATTCGCACGCGGGATGGACGCTATATCGAAACAGACCGTTCCCTTGTCGAAATCAACGACATCGAACCCGGCAAGTCGCAAGAGGTCGAAGTCCGTGGCCTTCGCCCCGAGCCGGGCCGTAGCCGCATCCTCGTACAGATCGGACCAGTGCCCAACGAAGAAGCCGACGAGGACAACTACCAAAAGATAGAGATCGACTATACGTCGACGGAGCGCTCAGACATCCCTCGCTCGACTTCGACGACGACGTCTTCGCTCCGCTGAGCTTCGGCCTCCGTCGCCGCGAACGCCACCGAAACCAAGTCAGGATCGGTGCGCTCACAGCTATGATGCCGACCGCCCCCTAAAGCCCCTTTTCGTCCAGTCGGAGGCATCTAGTGGACACAAATGTCCTGATTGCAGTTGCGGCGCTCGGCGGCGTTTGCGTCGTCCTGATCATTGGGCTGGTGTGGCTCAGCTCGAGCTTCCGCGCTTTGAAGACGCAGCTCGTATTGCTCGAAGGTGACGGCAACGAGCAAGACTTTGTCAACGTCGTCGCTCTTCAAATCGAAACCGCGCGTGAACTCGGACGCAAGGTCGCCTTGCTCGAATCGAGGACTCAGGATCTCCGACGAGCAATCGCACGATCGGTGCAGCGCGTTGGTGTCGTACGTTACGATGCATTCGAAGACATGGGAGGACACCTCTCGTTCTCAGCGGCATTCCTCGACGAGCACGGAACCGGGGTCTGTTTGACCTGCATCAACGGTCGTACCGATGCCCGCATCTACGCGAAAGGCGTGCAACAGGGCGCCGAAGCCGGCGTCGGATTGTCTTCTGAAGAAAGTGCGGCGGTCAAGCTCGCGATGGAAGGCGAATCCGGGAACACCCCGGCAGCACCCCGAAGGGTCGAGACGGCCGCACACAAAGCATGATCGCAACGATCGGGTATCTCGGTCCGCAGGGAACGAACGCCGAAGCGGCACTTGTGTCGCAGGCTGATCTCGAAGCGGTCGAGCGTGTGCCCTTCTCTTCGACTCGAGCGGTGATCTCCGCTGTCACTGACGGTGTGGTCGACGCCGGTTTTGTTCCGCTCGAGAATTCGGTCGAAGGCACGGTGAACCTAACCGTTGACGTTCTTGCCTTCGACACCGATTTGTTCATCATGCGCGAGGTGGATCGCGCCGTCGATCTCGCGCTGATCGGTGAGCCCGGAACGCACCTCAATCAGATTACGGAAGTCCTGAGTCACCCTCATGCGTTGGCACAGTGCCGAGAGACGATCGGCCGGATTGCCCCGAGGGCCGAACTCGTCGCTTCGACTTCGACGGCCGAGGCCGTCTCCGACGTCGCGGCCGATTCGGTGGCCAGGGCGGCCGTGGGCACCAAGCATGCGGCTCGGGTCCACGGCCTCGACGTGCTCGTAGCCGACGTGACCGATCACGAGGCCGGGGTGACACGATTCGTGTTGCTCGGCCGGTCGATACCTCCGCCCACGGGCCAAGACAAGACATCGATAATTGCGTTCTTGGCCAAAGACAAACCCGGTTCGCTCTTGTCGATTCTCCAAGAGCTTGCGGTCCGAGGTCTCAACATGACGAAACTCGAGTCGCGGCCGATGAAGGGTGAACTCGGCGACTATTTCTTCTACATAGACCTCGAGGGTCACATCGGCGACGCTCTTGTTGCCGATGCCTTGCGCGGGCTCAAATATCGCCATGGCGGCATCAAGTTCGTTGGATCGTATGCGCGGGTGCGATCAGACGGACTGTTCGACGAGCCCGAGCAAGAGGCCGTTTGGGCCGAGGCGGGTCGTTGGGTCGACGAGATCGTCGGCTCGATCTCTGAGACTCACAAGACACCGCAATGATCGACCTCGCAGTCCTGCGTTCCGACCCGACAAGGATCATCGAGGGTCTTTCGAAGCGGGGAATGGATACTGCTCTAGCCGCGGAATTGGCCGACATCGACACAGACCGGAGGCGACTTCAGAGCGCAGTCGACGCCATGCGGTCCGAGCGCAAGCGTGCCGGACGCGATATTGCAAAAGCCGGTCCAGACGATCGTCCAGCGTTGATCGCCTCGATGAGCGCTTCGAAAGAGCGGCTCGAAGATCTCGAGGCGAGGCTCGGCGCGGCGGGCGCCGAAGTCGATCGTCTGCTTGTCGTAATTCCAAATCCAACACATAGTTCAGTGCCAGACGGCGCAACCGTCGCAGATAACGTCGTCGTCGACGAGGTTGGCGATCCGATCGTTCCTGAGCCGCTCCGCGATCATCACGAACTCGGGTCTGCCTTAGGTTTGGTCGACCTCGAACGCGGCGCAAAGGTTTCCGGCAGCCGATTTGCCTTTCTCGTCGGGGACGCAGTCAAAGTTCAATTAGCCCTCGAACGCCTTGTCATCGATTTGTTGGCGCCGCACGGATTCATCCCAGTGATTCCGCCGGTTCTCGTCCGAGAAGCCGCGATGTATGGGACTGGGTTCTTCCCGACCGACGAAGCGCAGATCTATGCGACAGCGGCCGACGATCTCTATCTGGTCGGCACGTCGGAGGTCGCTCTCGCGTCGATGCATTCGGGCGAGATTTTCACACCGGAAGAGCTTCCGCGTCGCTACCTGGGGATCTCGTCGTGTTTTCGCAGGGAGGCAGGCACCTACGGCAAAGACACGCGGGGCATCTTCCGAGTTCACCAGTTCGACAAGTTCGAGATGTACTCGTTCGTCGTAGCCGCCAGTTCGTGGGATGAACACGAGTTCATCCTCGCGCGCGAACGTGAGATCTTCGACTCACTCGGACTCGTCTACCGTGTTGTCAACGTCTGCGGCGGCGACCTTGGCGCGTCGGCCGCAAAAAAGTACGACATCGAAGCCTGGCTGCCGTCAGAGAAGGCGTACCGCGAGGCGACTTCGACCTCGAACACGACCGACTACCAGGCGCGCCGTCTCGATATCCGGGTGCGAACCGATGACGGCCTGGCGGTGGTTCACACGCTCAACGGCACGGCTATCGCCGTCGGCCGGGTGCTGACGTTCATGCTCGAACAGTTCCAACGGCCAGACGGGACCGTCACCATGCCGGATGTGCTGGTCGAACGCGGGGCGCCCCCGGTTCTCAGCCCGTAGACTCTGCGACGGAGGGATGGCCGAGCGGACGAAGGCGATGGTCTTGAAAACCATTGAGGTTCATAGCCTCCAGGGGTTCGAATCCCCTTCCCTCCGCCAGATAGTACTCTTTCAAACCCAGTGCAAAAAAAGAGGGTTTGTCTACGCCCACGCCGTCAGAGCGTGGGCATTCTTGATTTGACGTTTTTCGGTGGTACGACTCGGTCCACCACCGGTGATCGATGAGCCAGGTCGGTACGCCATGGTTCCATGCTTCATGCTGGTGCCGTGGCGATGGGCTTTCGTTGAAAGCGACGGCGTTGGACTGGCCGCGTTTGCTTGCTTCGGCCTCGCGGTCGAATACTAGATCGGGCTGTAAGAGGATGTTGTAGGGCTCCGTGAGTAGCGCGTCGGTGACGCCGATGTCTTCTATGAAGAGTTTCTCGAATATGGCTTGGTTCATTTGGCGTCGGACTGTTGGTGTGGCTGCCTGGTAGGCGTCATGCGGATCGTCGAGCATTGCGAGACAGCGCTGCAGCGTGGATTGAACTTCGTCGAATTGGATTTTGGCGGCCTTGAGTCGTTGTTTGCACGCAGCGGTCTCAGCGGCGATCTGGCCTTGTTCGCTCTTGAAGAGATCGAGCGGGATCGCATCGGCGTAGTGGGCTTCGAGAAGCTTGCGGCGCTTCTGGTCAAGGCGCTGCAGACGGCGAGCTGATGTGGATTCGATCTGTTTGAGATCGCTCTTTTTGGCGTCGAGCTCTTCACCTATCAGGTTGGTGATCAGGTTTATGTAGTCGGGGTCGAGCTGGACGCTATGCCACTTGTCGGCGACGTATTGTTCGACAGTGACGATCGGGATTGAGACTTGTGTGCAGTTGGTGCGTCGCTGGTGCCGTCCGACACAGAAGAAATACCTGTAGGTCTTGCCGTGCCGGTTTGTGACTTGGGTGATGCAGAGTCGGCTCTTGCATGAGCCGCACCACACGCTGCTCTTGAGATAGTGGCGGTGTTGGCGCTGTTTTTCACCTGCGGCGCTGGTGGTGAGCAGCTCTTGGACTTTGTCGAAGGTCTCGTGATCGACGAGGGGTTCGTGTACGCCATCGGCTTCGACATCGCCCCATATGATTTTGCCGACATAGTAAGGGTTGGTCAGCGTGCGGTGCACGGTCGACTTCGCCAGCGGCCTCTCCGGCATCTTGGCGGTTGCGGCGCGAGTTAGCCCGCGCGCTGCGAGTTCTTCAGTGATCGTGCGTAGGTTCCATTCGCCGGTGGCGTAGGCGTGGAATGCCCACTCGATATGGTCCGCTCGGCTCGGGTCCACGTCCACGGTTCGAATTTCTCGACCGTTTACAACGCGGCCCACGTTGACGTAGCCGATTGGGGCTTTGCCGATTGTGCCGCCTCGTCTGACCTTCTCCAACGTCTTGGTTCGCACTTCGGCGCTCAGGTTCGACGAGTACCACTCGGCGATGAGGGCCATGAGACCGTGAGTGAGTTTGCCGCTCGGACTGCCATCGATGTTTTCGCTGCAACTGATGAGCTGCACGCCAGCCTCTTCGAGTGCGAGCGAGATCGTCAGGTCATCGAGTCGGTTGCGGGCGAGGCGATCGACCTTGTGCACGATCACGTAGTCGAACGGTTCGGTCTTGACGATCTCAAGCATACGCTGAAGCGCCGGCCGATCGACTGATCGAGCGCTTTCTCCGGCGTCGACGTATTCTTCCGCAATTTCGGCCCCGAGGCTCTTGGCTTTGCGTCGACAGGCGTCGCGTTGGACTGGAATCGAATAGCCTTCTGACTCGCCGCCGCGTTCGGCTTGTGACGTTGTCGAGACCCGCAAATAGATCAGGGCCCGCGCGCGGGCCCTGTCTTCGGGTTGGTCTGTCGATGGCTGCTGGTGGTCGGTCATGTCGGTGTCTCCATCGGGTACGGGGATTTCGTTCGGTTGTACTGCCGCTGGGTGAACTGTCTTCGGCGGTCGCAGCGCCGCGGCGGCGGCGTCGTGAGGCGAAGGGTGTTGAGTCGGTAGTGCATCGCTTGGGCCGACACGCCAAACCGGGTGGCGAGGGCGGTGGTGCGTTGCACTCGTTCGCCCCACAGCCTTTTGACCCAGCGTTTGGGCATCAGGATGCAGGCGGCGAAGTGGTCTGCTGCCCATTCGGCTTGTTGGGCGCCGAGGTCACTGTTGTCAGGGTCGAAGAGCTGGACCTTGGTGGCGTGGTGTAGGACGTGGCAGTACTCGTGCATGAGCGAGAAGCGCCGCCGCACAAATGGTTCGGCGGCATTGAGCGTGATGACCCATTGAGTGCCGTCCCAGTGGGTTGAGCCCGAGACCGGCAGGTCGGCATCGAGTCTGACTTCGATACGGGGCAGTCCGGTGATCGTCTCGCTCGGTAGTTGTGGCTCGTCGATTCCGTTGACTTCACGGAATCGGCTGGCTTGCAGTTCGGTCACGCGCATGGTCTCGGTAAAGCTGAGGCGTCGTCGCGGCACGAGTGCCCGTAGCTGCGCCAGGACGCTGGTCTGTGGGCCGTGTGTGGCCGCTTGAATGTTTGCTAGTGATGGTGTCATTAGCTTCCTCCTTTCTTGGTGAGAGCTGGTGTGTTGGCTGTCATTTATGGCTGCTCGTCTTCTCCGGGCGCGGGGCCTTGCAGAGCGACGCCGTGTTGTTTGGCGAGCCGGTTGGCGTAGCGTTCGATGTCTTTGAGCGCTCCGGCGGGGAGGTCTTGATATTTGCTACGCAGGTAGGGCATCAGCGTCGGTAGTTCGGTCGGTGCGATATAGTCGGCTCCGGCGAAGACATCGGCGAGGCTGAGGCCGAGGGCGTCGGCGAGTTTGGCGAGTTTGTCCGGTCGGGGTGCGGCGAACTTGCCGTTTTCGATTCGGACGATCGTGACATCGTTGACGCCGCTCTTGGCGCTGAGTTGGCGGGTCGATAGCCCGAGATCGTTGCGTCGTTTCCGCAGGGTACGGCCGAGCCGTTTTGCTTGTTCAGGTTCCATATGGGCTGTTTCTCCTATTTAGGCTCTTCGTCCATCCTACCACATGTGCTGCGCGTACGCAGCAGTAGAATCGACAACGTTTCCGCAGGTCATCGGCCATAACCGGGCCGATTTTCAGGTTGCCCTAATGGCAACCGCCATCCGATTCTGGGGTCAGAGTTGGAAGAGGTAGACGCCCTCGTCGCCTTCACTGACGTGCAGGTCGAAACTGAGATCGTGGGCGAATGCTTCGGTGTCGATGCGCACATAGGATCGGAGCCACTGCGGCGCGAAGTCGTCGGAGTCGACGCCGCAGTCGTCGAGGAGATCTTCGGCGTATGCGGTGATCGAGGGCCAGTGGCCCAGGTAGGCATCGTCGAAGCGGTCGAGTTCGTCGGGGTCGGCGCTGCCGAGGTAGGCGGCCCAGTGCGCCAACGCCTCGCCGTTCTTGCCGATGCCATTGGCGAGGCGGGCGACGGCGGCGATGTCTTCGTATTCGGACAGGCGCAGCGGACCGAAGCCGTCCTGGTCGTGGATCGCCCATTCTTCGGCGATCGGCTCGCTTGAGGTAGCGAGCATCGCCGCGATATCAGCGCGGATGTCGTCGGTGTCTTGGTCGGCGTCGATCCACCTGCCGAGGAGACGTCCGGCGTTGTAGTCCGCCAGCGAAGCGACATAGATCCGCGGCGCTTCGGCCGCGTCGGGCTGCGGTTCGCAGCCGCGGTCGGCGGGTTCGTGTTCGTGTTTGTGATCAAGTTCTTGTTCCTGTTCTTGTCGGTGTGCGTGTCGCATGCATGGTTTCTCCGTTTACGTTTTCTCGGCTGATTCGTTCTCGCGGCGTCGGTCGACGGTGGTCGTCTCGACGCTCGGTTGGCGGGGTTGAGGGGCGGCGGGAGCAGGTCAGAGTGAGCCAAGAGTGGCCTCGGCGTTCTGATTGGTCTGCTCCCGCCGCGGTTGTCGCCCTTGTCGGCGGCTCGTCGGGGGTGTGCGTCAGCTCGTAGCCGACACTCCGTCGGTGCCGCTCGGGCGTTTCGGTTGCCGGGTCCGTCCGGACGATTTCCCACTCTTGGTGGGCCTGTCGCCGAAGAGGCTTTCGATCGCTTCGCGCCGGGTAGCCGCGTCGCGCTCGATGTCTTCGAGTACGGCACCGGCCTTGGCCGACAGGTCGCCGCTCTTCTTGCGGGCAACGATGCGGGCCTCGACGGCGAGGCGGATCTCCTCGGTCAGGGTCGTGTCGCTCAGCTGCGCGATGATCACGAGCTGGGCGTGCACGTCCTCGTCCAGGCGGATGGCCACAGTCTTGGTGTTCATACCGCGACCTCCCGACAGTTGGTGGTGGATGGTGAGTGGTGGGCCATGGTGGCTCCTCCTCGGTGTGGTGCGGCCGGCGATCCCTCGGTTTGGGATCACGCTTGCGTAGAGGCCGCAGGCCACCGACGAAGCTCGCCATTCGTTCAACGTTTCGGTCGACGTTCATGCTGCTTTGCCAAGGTTGCGAGCGGTCTGGGCGATGCGGCGCCGGGCGAGAGCGGCATAGTCGGCCTTGAGTTCGATACCGAGCCAATCTCGCCCGAGACGTCGGGCGGCGACGGCGGTCGTGCCGGACCCGATGAATGGGTCGAGAACCAGCCCCGGTCGCCATCCGGCATCGCATTCACAGGCCGGGTGCAGATCACCGATTCGGTCACGTCGCAGCTGTCGTAGCCAGGGTTGGCCGCAGCCGGTGCAGACGCGGGGCGGACAGGTCGCTTTGATTGGGCGCTCGATCAGCGTTTCGGGGTAGACGGCGAAGTGGGCGCCGCGGAACGCTGCTGTGGCGATGTTCCAGTGGTCACCCGGGTTCTTGCCCAGCGGGTGGCCGACGCGGCCCTCGGCTTTGGCTCGGTGCAGTCCGTCGTTCTTGCCGGCCAGCGGCCCCGCCCACGACGCCTCGGCGCTGCCGTATTTGGTTGGTTTGGTCGTGTGAGTCTTTGTTCGGCCGCGGGTCCGGTGTGGCGTGCGGATGGCGTCGAGATCGAACCAGTAGTCCTTCTGTCGGGTCAGCAGCAGGATCGGTTCCCACGTCGCACTCAGGCGGTCGCCGACCGGGCTGGGCATCGGGTTCGGTTTAGTCCAGGCGACGATGTTGCGCAGGATCCAGCCGCGTCCAACCAGCTTGATCGCCAGACGGGCCGGGGCCAGCAGCAGACTCTTGGCCGGTGCCCCGTAGCGGGGATGACGTGAGTAACTGTCGCCGATGTTCAGCCATGCCGAGCCACCGGGTTTGAGCACTCGCCCGACTTCGTCCATTACCAGCGCGAGACGCGTCACGTAGCTGTCGACGTGTTCTTCGGTGCCGACTTCGTCCGGTCCGGCATCGTAGTTGCGTAGTAGGTGGTATGGCGGTGACGAGATCACCGTGTCGATGCTGGCGGCCGGCAGGCGGGCTAGCTCGGTGGCGGCGTCGCCGACCAGGATCTGGTTGCGGGGCAGATCATTCATGGGGCGCCTCCGATCAGTACGGTCGTGGCGTCCTCGACGGTCGTGACTGTGAACAGTTCGCGTTGCAGCGTGCCGGTCTTGGCGATGGCTTTGGTGATGAACTCGGCCCGGCGCTGGTTGGGTGCGATCCAGACGACTCTCGGGAAGACGCCGGTCTGGTGCTGCTCGATGCCCGTCTGCCAGTAGCCGGTGTAGATCTGACATTTGCGGGTGATGGTCGGGCCTGATTCGGTGCCCAGATCGACCTCGACGAACCAACTCCACTCCGACTCGGCATCCGCGGTCACAACGCTCAGGTCCGGTTTCAGCTCGGCCTGGACTCCTATGCCGTCGGTGAAGTTGCGCCAACAGGTCGGTTCGGTCCGATAGTCGACGAGTTCGACTCGGCCGGACCGTTCGGCTTCGCTCAGCTCGATCATGACCTGGGCGGTAGCCAAGGTGTGGTCGACGAAGTAGGCGCTCGGTTCACGCCAGCGTCGGGTTTGGTTGTCAAAGAGCAGACGGTGGCCGATCAGCCCCAACGCGTAGACGTGTGAGGCCGATCCGGCCCGGATGCCACCGACCCGGCGCTCCAGCCGGACCAGTAGCCGCCGCTCGGCCAGTCGAGCCAGGTCACGTCGGCAGGCCCGGGCTCCACTCAGCGTGCTGGCGTGGCTGTGAAAGTGCAGTCGTTCGATTTGGCGGGCGCTCAGGAACCGGAACCGGGCGATCGAACCCAGCACGACCAAGTCGCGTTCGCTCAACGTTGCCCGCAGCCGTTCCAGGCCGTGACAACTGGTTCTGGTCGCGCTCATAGCGTCCTCTCTGGGCGCGACGTAGTCGGCTCCCCAAAACGCGTAGACACCATGTTTGACCTGCATGGACTCGGCTGGTTCGACCACACGAACGGACGGGCGATTGGACAGTTCATGTTCGCCGCCGCGGTCTTTTTCCTATCGGTGCTTCCTTGTCGTTCGTCTCCTTCGTCTGGGACCCGTTAGCAAGGGCTGCAAGCGTGGCTTCGATGTCTTCGATCGGCTGCCCGTAGCGTTGGCGGCTCAACGCTCGTACCTGGGCTGGGTCGCTGGTCGGATCGGCGAGTGGGCGGGTCCGCCCGGATGCGAAGCCGGTGACCTGGCCGCCGGCCGCCAAGCTGGCGTACATCTCGAACTGGCTCAGCGACTGAAAATCTGAGGTGTCGAGGCTGCCCGCATGTTTGGCGACGGTGGTGGCGTCGTCGGCCCCGAGTTGGAAGTAGACCTTGCTGCGGGCATTGCTGACGATGGCTTGACGCATCGAGGGGCTGAGTTGGCTGGATTGCTGATTGGCGAGCGTCATCGACAGGCCGAGGCCACGAGCTTGGGCCAGAACATCGGCCAGATCGGTCGGCAAATGGGTGTACTCGTGGAATTCGTCGATGTAGCACATCACCGGATGGCGACGCTCGGGCGGGACGGCGACGCGAGCCAGGGCGGCGCTCCACAGGTCCGACACGACCAGCGCGCCGAGCAGGGCCGATGCTTCGCCCAGCAGTCCTTTGGCAAGTGACACCAACACGATCTTGCGGTCGGAGAACACCGAACGCAGGTCGAAGTTCGGCGTGGGTTGGGCGAGCACTGCCCGCAGCCGGGGTCGCAATAGGAATGTGTTCAATTTGTTCATCACCGGCGCCACGACCGTGCGGCGTTCGTTGTCACCTAGGGCCGAGAACCAGGACCAGAACGTGCGCAGCGTGATGTCGGTGATCGGGCCAGTGACTCTCCGGCGGTAGGCGGAGTCGAAGAAGAGCACCGGTAGCGAACACAGCGTCGATCCGGGCGTCGCCGCCAATGTCAACAGCGACGCGTGCAGGATGTCTTGGAGGCGTGGCCCCCAGTTGTCTTTGTACAGCCCGTGGAAGACCGCCAAAACGTTGTCGGCGACCAGCTCGGGGATACGGCCGTTCAAATACAGCGGGTTCAGGCCGACTGGGCGGGACTCGTCGGCTGGGTCCAACACCACCACGTCGTCGACACGATCTTCCGGTATCCGGGCTAGTACGTCGGAGACCAGGTCGCCTTTGGGATCGATGGCGATGACGCCCCGACCGGCAGCGATGTCCTGGACGATCAGGTTGGAGATCAGTGTCGACTTGCCGACCCCGGTCGGGCCCGAAATGTGGAGATGCAGCAAGGAATCGGCCGGGCTCAGAGCGATTGGTCGGCGGCTGGCCGGATGGGTGCCGTCACCGACCACCCGCCCGGTCGTGGGCACGGTGGCTGGCACCGCCATCAGTTGGCTGACACCGCGGACGACACCGGGGTAGTCGGATGTTCCGTACGGCCAGGCCAAGAGCGCGGCGACTTCGACCACGTTCAACGATGCCGGCCATCGCCACGGCGTCGAACCGGCCACGATCGACCTTGGGCGTTCACGCCTCAGGCCGAACCCGACGCCCGGCGCCTGAGCGACCCGCAAGGCGGCGAGCAGACCCTGGGCTATGGCTTCGCAGCGCTCATCAGCCGCGGCTGTGACCCCGACACGGATACTCAAGTGGAAGCCGGGTTCGGCAACTTTGGACTGCAAGGCTCGGCGTGCTTCTGGTTCGACCTGGCGCTCGCGGCCGGTGGCGACTTGGGTGATGGTGTCCGACCAGGCCTGGGCCGACCACGGATCCGGGGTGACCGGTGCCGCCCGTGGGTCGAGCCGCGGACCCAGCACAATTTGCAGGACGGCGCGTTCGCCGCCGTGGAGTTGGGCCAACTTGTGCATGACAGTGCGAGCGACCAGGCCGGTGTCGTCGGAGCGGACCGGCCGGTAGCGGCCAACGATGCGCACCCGCCAAGCCCGAACTACGCCTCCCAGGTCACGCCGGACCCGTTCTGTGATCAATGTCGGACAGAACGCCCGGAGCTGTTCACCGACCGCCGCGATCTGAGATTCAGGCCCACCGAGACGAAATGTGACTCTCGTCTTGGTGGCATCGACTTCAATCAGTAGCAGCGAGCGGCGTTCGCTTGCCGCCGCCCGCAGCCAGCTCAGTACGTCGCCTGAGTCGAGATCGCGTGGGAAACGCAGCCGGAGCCACGCCAGCGGTTCCGGCGGGCGCCCAAGGATGGTCGCTAGTGCTGAGCCGATCATGAGGCCCGGCCTCGCTTTTTCGGCTTCTTCGACTTGGTGTTGCCGCGACCCTCGTGCTCTGCTTGAGCCTCGGCCTCTTCCTGGGCGATTGCCAGCGCGATCAGTGCCCGGCTCAATTTGCGTAGGTCGGGCGGATCTTTCCGCACGGCCCGGATTGAAATCCGGCGTCGTTTGTTCTTTCCCATGGTTTCAAACCCTCCTCTCTCTCCGCCTTAGCCCGGCAACGACGCGGACGCACTGCCGAGCGGGTGATTGCACAGGCAAGGGGTCCGACTCGCCGGGTGCTGCGTAAATGCAGCGGGAGTCCAAACCAGCATGCGCTGCATACACGCAGCAGTCAACGACTCTGGCGAATTCCACAACACCGACCGGTACAGTGCCGTCAGGGACGGCGCAGCCGCCGCTATCGGCCGGTCCGACGGCGCAACAACCACGTGGCGAGCACGACCGCGACGAACAGGCCGACCAGGGCCGGCAGCATCGGCGCCAACAGCGCATATGCCACCCGCACCCCAATCGCCACCGCCAAGATCACACCGACTGCCGCGACAACCTTGTGCGTGAGCGGAATCATCCGGTCGCATGACTTCGTGAGCAGTCAGTCGTGTCCATCAGTCAGCCTGTTCTCCGGTCGCGTCCCAGAGGTCACGACGGGCCCGCCAGGCAGCCTGACGGATGCGCTGGGCGGTCTCGATCGCGTCCAGCTCGGCCTCGACCTGGGCATGTGTCTGCCAGTCGGGCCCGACTGCCGTCGCCATGGCGACGATTGCGATCGCGACAGGCAGGAGCAACACCAATGCCAGGGCAGCCATCACTCCTCACTCCGATCCTCGATCACCACGACACGCTCGCGCCCCACGTCTGCGGCGTATTGGCGCAGGGATGCTTTGAGCGAGGCCTCATAGATCATGAGAGCGATCGCCTCGTCAAGACATTGGCGAAGCACCTCGACTCTTGGATCGGTTCCGCCTCGGCGACGCCAATGGGGAGGTGGTCCGGCTGCGACAGTTGTCTTGCTCACATCAGCCTCGCGATCTCGCTGGCCATCACACCGGCGACCGTGTCCACGATCGCCTGATAGCGAGCTTCGCCCAACGGGGCCCGTTTGATAAGTTCACCTTCCATTGACGACAGCATTGCGACCTCGTTGAGGGCGACGTTGCCGCAGTAGGCCACCGCCTGAATCCGCGTCGCGGCGACCAGGCCGTCACCAGCCGCTTGTTGGGCCCGCCGGGCGATGTCTCTCGACACCCGCGACCCTCCCAAATTGCCGACTCGTCGGTCGAGTGCGGCCTGCTTTGTTCGAACCAAATTGGACATGTCCGTCTCCTTTCGCAACCTGACCCAGTTCTTATGGCTGGCGTGGTCCGCACGATGGCAGAGCGTTGCGTTCCACGGCCTCAAGCAGACGGCTCCCATGGCGGTCGCCGCTCAGTAGTGATGACAGGCCAGCGCCGATGGCGTGCGGGAGTTCGCCCCGCAGAGTTGCGGGGGCTAGGTCATTTGGCATTGGGTGCTCCTTCGGTTCGCGACGGCGGTGTTGCCGACATGTTGAGCATCCATTGAGTCGAGGGTGTACCTGCAAGGGCGTTGAGTGGGTATTTTCTGGGTATGTCTAAACGGACGGAGCTGAACTCCGACACCGACGAGCTGCGCGCTGAACTTCGGCGCGTGGTTCGATCAGGCTTCCCGCTCACCGATGAGACCGCTCGCGACCTGCTGACGAGGCAGCGAGTGGTCATAGCCAACGCCCAGCACCCAAACGAGCTCGCCAGTCGAGTGACCGCCTTGGAGCGTGTCCTGCGTCAGATCCTCAAGGAATTCGGCCAGTCCACCAGGGGCCGGGCTGCGCGGATCTTGTTTGCAGCTGACCGTGGCCTGCGCGGAACCACGCTCACATTCCGGCGAGCCGAGGCTGCCGTCGTTCTGGACCGAGACCCCGATCACGTCCGCAAGCACATCGAGCCGAAGATCCTCGACGAAGTCGCTTTTGCCCTTCGCCAGGAAAACCTCCGCTACATGCCAGTAGCCGGAAGTGCCCGACCCAAGATCGCGCCGCACGAGGGCACTCCAGTCCTGACCGACGACTCGTTCACAGACGAGGAGGAGCTCCTGTGTCGGGTCTGGAGTTCAGTGTACGGATACCGGGCTGAGCTGATAGCCACCCAGCGGCGGATGCGCGACGAGGAGCCGCCCGACCCCGACTTCACGTACCACTTGGACTCAGCCAAGTGGCAGCTCGCCCGCCTCCTAGCGGCAGTCGCTCTGTACTTGGACAACTACGGCGATCAGATCCTCCACGGCGATACGCCGTTCAATGTCGATGGGCTAGTCGCGCTGGCGGGTTGGCACGGCGGCCTCGGCGACGACGAAGCGAAGCGCCTCCGATACGCCCTCGCACGCGCTGGCTCGGACGACAGGAGTGGGTTTCTCTCAATATTGAAAGGAGATTCAGCGTGACGCCGACACTTCGCGAAATAGCACATTTATCTTACAATAAGACACAATGATGAGGAATGAACTGTAATGACACTGCGTAAGTCTGATCTATATGGCTCACTTTGGAAAAGCTGTGATGAGCTTCGCGGTGGCATGGACGCGTCGCAGTACAAGGATTACATTCTCACACTTCTGTTCGTGAAGTACGTATCGGACAAGCACAAGAGTGACCCCAATAGCCTCATCGACGTGCCAGATGGCGGTTCGTTCGACGATCTCGTTGCGCTGAAAGGCGACAAGGAGATCGGCGACAAGATCAACAAAGCTATCGGCAAGCTTGCGGAAGCCAACCGTCTCCAAAAGGTCATCGACCTGGCCGACTTCAACGATGAGGAGAAGCTCGGCAAGGGCAAGGAGATGCAGGACAGGCTCTCAAAGCTGGTAACGATCTTCGCCGACCTCGACTTCCGAGGAAGTCGTGCGGAAGGCGATGATTTGCTGGGTGACGCGTACGAGTATCTCATGCGCCACTTCGCCACCGAGTCCGGCAAATCCAAAGGCCAGTTTTACACCCCAGCCGAGGTGTCCCGCATCCTGGCCAAAGTCGTCGGCATCGGGTCCGACACGAGACAAGACCAGACCGTGTACGACCCGGCCTGCGGCTCTGGCTCGCTTCTCCTCAAGGTCGCAGCGGAGGCTCCCCGAGGCATCACGATCTATGGGCAGGAAAAGGATAACGCCACCTGGGCCCTGTCCAAGATGAACATGATACTGCATGGCAACGAAGTAGCTGACATCGCCAAAGGCGACACCATCACTAGCCCTCACTTCACCAAGAACGGTCAGCTGACGACCTTCGACTTCGCTGTCGTAAATCCACCGTTCTCAGTCAAGTCGTGGAACAACGGACTGGAAAACGAATTCGGTCGCTTTGAGTACGGCATGCCGCCCAACAAGAACGGCGACTACGCCTTCCTGCTCCACGTACTCAAATCCCTCAAGAGCACCGGCAAAGCCGCCGTGATCCTGCCCCACGGCGTACTTTTCCGCGGCAATGCCGAAGCCGCCATCCGCACCCAGTTACTCAAGCGGGGCTTCATCAAAGGCATCATCGGTCTGCCTCCCAATCTCTTCTACGGCACCGGCATCCCCGCATGCATCCTGATCCTCGACAAAGAAGACGCCCACGCCCGCAAGGGCGTCTTCATGATCGACGCCTCAAAAGGCTTCATGAAGGACGGACCGAAGAACCGCCTCCGCAGCCAAGACATCCACAAGATCGTTGACGTCTTCAACAACCAGACAGAACTCGACCGCTACTCGCGGATGGTGCCCCTCGACGAGATCGCAGATCCGAAGAATGACTTCAACCTCAACATCCCTCGCTACATCGAATCATCCGAGCCCGAAGACATCCAAGACCTCCACGCCCACCTCCACGGCGGCATCCCCGACCGCGACCTCGATGCCCTCAGTCGCTACTGGGACGCCTTCCCCAGCCTCCGATCGCAACTGTTCAAGTCGAACCGGCCCGGCTACTGCGACCTCGCGATCGACGTCAGCGAGATCCAGCAGACCGTCCTCGACTCAACCGAATTTCAAGAGTTCTCAGGCAGAGTCGACGCGATGATCGCGGACTGGTTCGCCCACCACCGACAGTCATTCGCCGCCATCAACGCCGACACGAGGCCCGCGGAACTGATCAGCCAGATTAGCGACGACCTCCTCGCCCGCTTCAGAGACACAGCCCTGCTCGACGAATACGACATCTACGAACAACTCATGACCTACTGGCACGCCAGCATGCACGACGACGTCTTCCTTCTCATGCACGACGATTGGGTCGGCGCAGCCAAGCCACGCGCTGCCATCGTCGACAAGGACCGCAAGCTTTCCGAGGACCCAGACCTCGTGATCGGCGCAGGCAAGAAAGCCGCGAAGTACAAGATGGACCTCATCACGCCAACACTTATCGTCGCCCGGCACTTCACCGAAGAACAGGCACATCTCGACAAGCTGCACGCCGAACTCGACGCGGCAACTCAGACCGTCGAGGAGTACGCCGAGGAATACGGCGATGATGAAGGACTCCTTTCGGACGCGGTCAACGACAAAGGCAGCCTCACCCAGGCAGCCCTCAAGACCGCCGTACGGGGAGCCAAAGCAGCCGACGACGAAGAGACGATCGACTGCGCGCAGATCGCCCTTGAGCTACTTCGCACCGAGGCTGGAGCCAAGAAGGCCGTGAAAGACGCACGGGCGCAGCTCGATACCGCCGTCCTCAACAAATACGGCGACCTCTCCGAGCACGACGCCCAGCAGCTTGTCCTCGACGACAAGTGGCACGCTTCGATCACTGAGCGAACGGCGAGCGAAGTCAACGCACTGACCCTCGCTCTCGTGACGAGAATCCAGGAACTCGGCGAACGGTACGGCGAGACGCTTGAAGACCTCTCGGTGGAGTTGAAGAGCCTGGACGCGCGAGTTGCTGACCACCTCTTGGACATGGGGTTGCAAAGATGACTGTCGGGACGGGAGTGTGGCCCCAAGAGCGGCTTGATGCTATCGCGACTCGCGGAAGTGGTCATACACCCAGCAAGGCTCACTCGCGCTACTGGAATGGCCCCGTCAAGTGGCTCTCCCTGAGGGATACATTTCGCCTCGATAAGGGTGAAGTGTCCGAGACTGTTTCCTCGATTACCCAGGAGGGCCTCAACAATTCGTCGGCGGTCATGCACACAAAGGGTTCCGTCGTGCTTCTCCGAGATGCTGGAATAGGCAAGAGTGGCGTACTCGATGTGGATGCTGCTGTTAGCCAGCACTTTATGGTGTGGCGTTGTGGGCCGGTTCTGTACAACTGGTACCTCTACTACGTGCTCCAAGCGATGAAGCCCGAGTTCGAGAGGATCTCGAACGGGAGTACGATCAAGACCATCGGCCTTGCGTACTTCAAACAGATGACCATCGCGCTGCCGCCACGTTCTGAACAGATCCGGGTCGCCAATGCCCTGTACGATGCTGGCACCCTGGTACGCGGCCTGGAGCGGATGATCGCCAAGAAGCAGGCGATCAAGCAGGGCATGATGCAGCAGTTGCTCACAGGCAAGACCCGCGTCCCCGGCTTCACTGGGCAGTGGGCGGAGATTCGTCTGGGTTCAGTGGGCAACTGCATGCGCGGCGTGGGGTACGACCCGCGATCGGACCTTTCCTCGGGTGATCGCCCATTCACCATGAGGCTCTTGCGATCCAACAACGTGCAGGGCGGTGCTATTGACTGCGACGACCTTCAGTTTGTACATCAGCGTCGGGTAAGCCAGCAGCAGGTTCTCGTGCCGGGAGACATCGTTATGTGTATGGCGAACGGCAGTCGCGCACTCGTCGGCAAGTCTGCTCTCTTCGATCAGCCGCCGTCCGAGTCGAGGTATACGTTCGGCGCATTCATGGGTGCGTTCAGGACGGTCCGCTCCAGAGCCGACCCCAGGTACGTGGCTGAGATGCTCGGCACGAAGGCGTTTCGCAACTGGCTTGACGTGATCCTGGCGGGATCAAGCATCAACAACCTGAGGCCCGGTGACGTGGAGGGGTTCGTCACGCTCATGCCGGGGACGCATGAGCAGGGAGCGATCGCCGACGTGCTCGCGATCACCAATCGGGAGATCTCGACGCTTCGGCTACGTCTCGCTAAGGCCCAGGCGATCAAGCTGGGCATGATGCAAGAACTGCTGACCGGTCGCACACGCCTGCCGGTGGCTGAGGGGGCGGTATGAGCAAGGTTGGCCAGATCGAACGCAGAACTCAGGAGCACGTTGTCGAGCTGTTCCACGACCGGCTTGGCTACGAGTATCTCGGTGACTGGGAGTACCGCGACGGTAACGCCAATGTCGAGGTCGAGCTCCTGACCCCGAATCTTGAGGCCCGCGGCTATTCCGACAACTTAATCAACAAGGCGATCGAGAAGCTCAAGAGTGACGCTTCCCTCGGTGGCGGCCGCAGTCTCTATGAGGCCAACCGAGATGTCTACGGTCTGCTGCGTTATGGCGTGAAGGTCAAGCCGGGCCAGGGCGAGCAAGTCGAAACCGTCTGGCTGATCGACTGGAAGAATCCTGGCGCCAATCACTTCGCAGTTGCGGAGGAGGTGACGGTTGCAGGCAACCACACGAAACGCCCTGACCTCGTTCTGTACGTCAATGGCATCGCACTGTCGACGATCGAGCTGAAGCGTTCGAAAGTCTCGGTGACCGAAGGCGTCCGCCAGACGATCGGGAATCAGAACGCCGGCTTCATTCGCCCGTTCTTCACCACTGTTCAGTTGGTCATGGCCGGCAACGACATCGAGGGGCTGCGTTACGGCGTGATCGACACGCCGGAGAAGTACTGGGTGGCGTGGCGCGAAGACTCCGACATCGACGAGCCACTCGATCGAGGGTTGACCCAGCTTTGTTCCAAGGATCGACTGCTTGAGATCGTGCACGACTTTATGGTGTTCGATGCTGGTGTCAAGAAGACTTGTCGTCACAACCAGTACTTCGCGGTGAAGGCAGCACAGAAGCGGATTGTTCAGCGTGAGGGCGGCATCATCTGGCACACGCAGGGCTCGGGGAAATCGCTCATCATGGTGTGGCTGGCGAAGTGGATCCGGGAGCATCGAGACGATTCAAGGGTCTTGCTGATCACCGATCGCACAGAGCTGGACGAACAGATCGAAGGCGTGTTCGGTGGCGTCAACGAATCGATCTACCGCACCCAGAGCGGTTCCGATTTGCTGGCGACGCTCAACACCTCGACGGAGTGGTTGATCTGCTCTCTCGTGCATAAGTTCGGTGGCTCCGATGAGGATGATGCTCTCGACGGGGCCAGCGACGATTTCTTGAAGGAACTGAAGGCCAAGATTCCGAAGGACTTCAGCGCCAAGGGAAACCTGTTCGTTTTCGTCGATGAAGCCCACCGCACCCAGTCCGGCAAGATGCACGCAGCTATGACCGCGCTGCTTCCTGGTGCGATGTTCGTCGGGTTCACCGGCACACCGCTCCTCAAGGCCGACAAGGCAACCAGCATCGAGACCTTTGGCTCATTCATCCACACATACAAGTTCGACGAGGCCGTCGAAGACGGCGTCGTGCTCGATCTTCGCTACGAGGCGCGCAGCATCGACCAGGATCTCAGTTCTCCTGAGAAGGTCGACAAGTGGTTCGAGATGAAAACCAGGGGCATGACCGACCTGTCGCGGGCTGAGCTGAAGAAGCGTTGGGGCACTATGCAGAAGGTGGTTAGCTCCGAACCGCGGGCCAAACAGATCGTCGATGACATCTTGTTCGACATGGAAACCCGACCCCGCTTGATGGACGGAGGAGGCAACGCGATGCTGGTGGGGTCGAGCATCTACCAGGCCTGCAAGTTCTACGAGTTGTTCTGCAACGCCGGGTTCAAAGGCAAGTGCGCGATCGTGACCAGCTACACGCCGGCCGCTGGCGACATCTCCAAAGAAGATTCCGGTGAGGGAGCGACCGAGAAGCTCCGCCAGTACGAGATCTACCGTCAGATGCTCGCAGACTACTTCGACGAACCCAAAGACATCGCGATGAACAAGGTCGAAGAGTTCGAGCGGCAGGTCAAGAAGAAATTCGTCGATGACCCCGGCCAGATGCGCCTACTCATTGTGGTCGACAAACTGCTCACTGGCTTCGACGCACCGAGCGCCACCTATCTCTACATCGACAAGAAGATGCAAGACCACGGACTGTTCCAAGCGATCTGCCGAGTCAACCGCCTGGACGGCGAAGGTAAGGACTTCGGATACATCGTCGACTACCGAGACCTGTTCAACTCGCTCGAAACGGCGATCATTGACTACACGAGCGGAGCACTTGACGGCTACGAGGAGTCCGACATCAGAGGGCTGCTGACCGACCGCATCGACAAAGCCCGAGAGGACCTCGACAACGCGCTGGAAAGAATCCGCGCGCTGTGCGAACCAGTCGAACCACCGAAGGGCACCTTGCAGTATCAGCACTACTTCTGCGCGAAAGACCAGGGCGACGTAGAACAACTCAAGGGTAATGAACCCAAACGAGTCGAGCTGTACAAGGCCGTGGCCGCGGTGGCGCGCGCTTTCGGTGCGATCGCCAACGACATGACCGCCGCCGGCTACTCCAACAAGGAAGCAACCGACATCAAGACCGAGATCGCTCACTACGCCAACGTCCGTGACGAAGTGAAACTCGGAGCCGGTGAGGACGTGGACTTCAAACAGTACGAGGCGGGCATGAGGCACCTGCTCGACACCTACATCACAGCCGAACCCTCTGAAGTGCTCTCCAATTTCGAAGACACCGGACTGATCCAGCTGATCGTCGAGATGGGCGCCGGCGCGATCGACAAGCTTCCGATGGGCATCAAGAAGGACCCCGGGGCGGTCGCCGAAACGATTACCAACAACATGAGAAAGGTGATCATCGACGAACGGGCCCTGAACCCCAAGTACTACGACCGCATGTCCGAGCTTCTCGACACGTTGCTAGAACAGCGCCGCAAGGGTGCCCTGGATTACAAGGACTACCTGGAGAGGCTGTTGGAGCACGCGGCCAAGTTGGGCAGAGGTGAGTCCGACACGAAGTATCCGGCGTGGGCCGACCACGGTGGAAAACGTGCGCTTGTCGACTTCTTCTCACCGAACGACGAGGTCGCGAGTCAGGTCGATAGCGTGGTCATGAACACCAAGCGCGACTCGTGGGTTGGCGACACAATGAAGGAAAAGCAGATCCGTAGGGCGCTGATTCCGGTTCTTGAGGTCCATTTCGACGACCTTCGCAATGGTGAAACTCTTGACAAGCTGATCGACCTGCTGAGGGCGCGCAATGAGTACCGCTAGCGCCTACATGACCGTTCGTGGCATTGACATCGACGTGATCTACAAAGACATCAAGAACCTCCACATCGGCGTGTACCCGCCCCTCGGACGAGTCCGAGTAGCCGCGCCTGAACGTCTGAATGACGAAAACGTCCGTCTCGCGGTCATTCACCGGCTGCCATGGATCAAGAAAGAGCAGGAGCGGCTGCTGGCGACTGATCGACAGTCCGAGCGAGAGATGATCACCGGTGAGTCGCACTACGTCTGGGGTACCCGTCATCGCCTCAAGGTCATCGAACGGCCAGGTCGAGCCCACCTCGAGCTCGGCGGTGACCGCTTGCTGCTGTACGCACCGGAGGGTTTCGGCCCTCAAGAACGCCGCGACCTGCTCGCCCAGTGGCACCGTGAACAGCTGCGGGAGAGGATCCCCGGCATCATCGAGAAGTGGGAGCCGAAGGTCGGGCGCGCGGTCAGCCTGTGGAGCATCCGCCGCATGAAGACGAAGTGGGGCTCCTGCAACAGAGAGACCGGCCACATCTGGCTCAACCTCGAACTCGCCACCAAGCACCCCGAATGCTTGGAGTACATAGCTGTTCATGAGATGGCGCATCTAGTCGAACGGAGCCACGGAGATCGTTTCACCAAACTGATGGATGATCTGCTCCCAGACTGGCGAGCACGACGAGACCAACTCAACCAGTCGCCCCTATCTCACCAGGAGTGGACGGCATGACTGCCGAGGACTATCTAAAACAGCTCCTCGGAAAGATCACGGCACCCACCGGCAATCTCGGGCCCGGGTCACGCGTCAAAATGGGGCTAACACCGACAATCCAGCAGTGGGCGGCAGCACAGCTCGCGGAACTGATTCTGTCGGGTTCATACGCAAAGGGCACCAGCATCGTTGGAGGGACGGACGTCGACCTCTTCATCTCGCTCAAGAGCGACACCGGTCAGACGCTCAAGGAGCTTTATCAGAATCTTGCTTCATTCATGTCTGCCAAGGGCTACACCGTCGTACGTCAAAACGTCTCAATCGGTATCACCTATAGCGGGTTGAAGGTTGACCTCGTCCCCGGGAAGAAGCAGAGTGCATTCGGGACTGACCACAGCATCTATGTATCACGCCAAGATACGTGGCAGAAGACCAACGTCCAGACCCATGTGCAGGTCATCGGGGGATCTGGGCACACCGACGTAATCAGGCTGGTGAAGCACTGGCGGACGATTCACGGCGTGGAGTTCCCATCATTTGCAGCGGAACTCGCTGTTCTCAAGGCACTCAACGGTCACCGGGGGCCCGGCCTTGCTGCACGATTTTACGCCGTCCTGGGGTTCCTTCGAGACCGAATCTCCACTGTTGCGCTCTACGACATAGCAAACACGAACCATAACGTCGCAGCTGAGATGACGGTCGCCGAGAAGACGGCGATCGCGAGCGCGGCGCGTTCTTCCCTGGGGCAGCGGCACTGGGAGTCGATCGTATGGTGAGTTTCCCAGATTCCAAACCTGAAACGAGTGGAATCGAGGCCTACTTCCTGGCTCTCCAGGAGCAGCTCAACGCCTCCCTGGGGTTCGCCGGGGTCATCTCACACCCGGGTGCCCGAGGCGACGAGTCGGAGGCCGATTGGGAGGCAATGCTCAAAGATTACCTGCCCAGCCGATATCAGGTAGTTTCAAAGTGCTTCGTGGTCGACCACAATGGAGAGACGAGTCAAGAGATTGACATCGCTCTTTGCGATCGCCAGTACTCCACCATGGTCTTCTCTGCACAGGCCCGTCTCTTCGTTCCGGCTGAGGCTGTCTACGCCGTCTTCGAAGTCAAGCCGCGGATCAAACGTGAGTATCTCCGCTACGCCGCCGAGAAGGCGGCGTCTGTTCGTCGGCTTGAACGCACCAGCGCGCCGATTGTCGATGCCCGCGGTCGAATCGATGAACCGAAACCGCCACCGCACATCCTTGGCGGACTTCTCGCTACCGGTAGTGACTGGGCCAATGGAATCGGATCATCATTCGTCGAGGCGGTCAGGGATGAGGAGCACAGCGGCCGTCTGGACCTCGGCTGCGTCCTTAACCATGGCGGCTGGGATGTGCGGTACGAGGGTGCGATGGATGCAGACCCGATCGTTTGCGTCAGTGTCGACAAGCACGCACTCGTTGCCTTCTACTTGCGACTCCTACAACGGCTGCAGGAGATTGGTACTGTGCCTGCGATGGATTTGGGCACTTGGAGTGCCTTCCTGCGGGATCGCGAGCCGCCACCGGCTCCCGGTCCGTGAAGCACGAGGGCCGCTTTTGCCCTTGGATCCTGAGTCGACGGTTCGAAAGCTGTCCCTGTGCGCCATCGGCGGGTGCATCACCATGATGGGTCTGGACAACCGTGAACTGGCGCTGCTCGTTTGGATTGTGGTTCTTCTGGTCGTCGTGGTCTCGTATCCCAAGACCCGCGAGGGACTATCGGGGATTTGGCGGCAGATCTTCGCTTCCAAGCTGACCTTCATCTTCGGCGGCATCCTTGGCTATGCGATCGCATTGGTCTACGGGCTCTGGATGCTTGGATTTTGGACTGAGGCTTTGGTCCCGGAGACGGTCTTGTGGATTCTTGGCCCGGGAATGGTGCTCGTCTACGGGATGGTCACGAAGCGCGATTCCGACGACTTCTTCAAGGAGACCTTGAAGAATCTCTTCGTCGTCACTTTGGCGCTTGAGTTCGTGCTGAATCTCTACCCGTTTCCGCTCATCGTTGAGATACTCCTTGTCCCCGTTCTCGTGTTGTTACTCGGTGCGCTTGCAGCTGCCGAACGTGATCCACAGCTCCAAGGCGTCCGACGTCTGCTTGAGATTGTTGTTGCCCTCGTGGGCTTCACACTCTTTGGCTACACGATCTGGCAGATACTGCGTCATCCCGCAAACTTCGCCACGGGTGAGAACCTTCGGATCTTCCTTCTGCCGATCCTGTTGACGGTCGCGTACGTTCCGCTTCTGTACGCTCTGCATCTCTACGTCGGATACGAGAATGCGTTCATCTGGATTCGATTCGCCGCGGAGGGTCGCTCTCGGCGCCGTCGAGCGAAGTTGGCCGTGTTGTCGATCTACGGCCCTCGGGCTCGCGACCTCAGAGCATTCACTCCATACTGGGGCAACCAAATCACGCAAGCCTCGTCCCTTCGAGAAGCCCGGCGCGTGGTTGTCCAGTTCAGAGATTGGGCACGCGAACGGCGTCTCGCACCGATGAGGGAGGAGGAACGACTGGCCCGCTACACAGGGGTTTCAGGAGTTGACGACTACGGCCGACAACTTGACCAGCGAGAGTTCAAAGAAACCAAGAAGGCGCTACGGTTCCTTGCTACCGCACAGATGGGGTGGTACCGGAACCAGGGTGAGCGGTACAGAACGGATCTATTGGAGAAACTGCAGTTACAGTTCGAACGCGCAGGCCTGCCCGATGACCACGGCATCGAGCTTCGGATAACTTCCGACGGGCAGTCCTGGTGGGCATGGAGGCGCATCGTTACTGGGTGGTGTCTCGGGGTCGGTGCGGATGGACCACCGCCCGATGAATGGAACTACGACCAACCCGATCCGCCAGACGGCCCGCCGAGTGATGAGAAGCACTGGACAAGGTGGGGAGCCGATGCGGCGAACTGGTAGTTTGTCACTTCTCCTCCTCGCAGAGCCCATGGCTGGAGATCAAGATCGTTTGCGAGTGCCCGTCGATTGATGTTCAGCGAAATATCAGTTTCAGCTCCGGCGATTGGTCCGCGACGAGCCGCGCCGACTCGCGAAGCGCCGTGTCGTGCTCGGGTTGCGTGAGAACGATGAACGCCACGCCAGAGTTGTAGACGACGAAGGGCTCGGCGGGAGCCGTTTGAGACTGCCGTTTGAATCGCTGGCCGAGTTCATCGAGAAAGGGTTCCTTCTTGTAGCGGGCCCAATGGTGGAATACGACAACCGAGTGGCCTCGGCCATATGCATCGGCGACCTCATCGAGGTATATGTGTTTCGGCGACCTCGACCGTTTCTTCTCCATGTTCACAGTGGCAAGCGAGTTGTCCGGGTCGAAGAACACGATGCTCGGAGTTGTTGGCAGTTCCGACCAGAAACCGTCGAGATACATTCGTCGCGCGCCGAGATCGCGCTCGACCAAGGCTTCGTAGTAGGTGGCGTCGGGGATGATCTGCGCTTCGCGGATTGCTACGACCGTACGGTTCCCGCTCGTCACAAGCGCAGACAGCCGATCGAACACATATGGATCCAGCCGGCGATACGTGGCCGGGTCGTCTAGATAGTCGATCCTTCCGCCGTCTCTTGTTCTGTCGGCCGGTGTCAGAAGCCAACACACGCCGACCGGCAGCTTGGCGGCAGCGGCGAGGGCTCGAAGGACAGCGTATTTCTCGAAGTCGCGTATGTCGCCGACGTACTGGTTCTTCATGTAGTCGTAATTATTCAGCTACCAGGCTTGGGTGGGTGTCCAGGGGGTGCCCTGGATGGCGGCTTGTAGGTTGGTGAGGACGGGCTGTTGGTTTTTGCGTAGGGTTGTGATGTAGCTTCGGATGC
>SDBV01001150.1_pt1 | contig 39414 bp, 37 predicted proteins | sample 2277081 | NCBI WGS metagenome assembly SDBV01 (sample SAMN10402039, study PRJNA504765) | marine sediment metagenome | isolation source: marine sediment core GS10_PC15, 223 cmbsf | place: Arctic Ocean: Southern Knipovich Ridge | collected 2010 | reverse complement strand
TCTGATCTTTCAACGGTTAGCGTTTAAAGAGGACACGATCGATAGATGTTTACGAGATATGTCTGATTGGAAAAAAGCGGGAAAAAAAATAATCATCGATTATGACGATAACTTTTTTGAAATGGATGAGACAAATCCGGCCTATCAAGACTACGGCGAAGACGCGATCGAAAGGATGAAAAGAGTAATCGGCTACGCGGATGCTATCACTGTGACTGCCGAACCGCTGGTAGAGCATTTCTTGAAATTTCACGAAAATGTCCATGTTCTACCGAACTACATCGATCAGTCGGCTTTAACGCAACCAAGAGATCCGTCGGATCATTTGATAATCGGGTGGCAGGGCGGCCCTACTCACCAGGGTGATCTAAGGCTGATCAAAAGCGTCGTAAATGAGCTTCAAGCGAAAAAATCTTTTGAATTTGTCTTGGCAGGTTATAGCCCTAACGGTTTCTTCAAGAAGAGGACATTTAGACAGTGGCAGGTATTTAATCCGGATCTTTCTCACTTCAATCTTTTTCGGGATTTCGATATCGGTCTTTGTCCGCTAACTAAAAGTTCATTCAATGAATGCAGAACCGATATAAAGTTTGTTGAATATTCATCCATGGGTATTCCTACGATCGCATCAGACATAAGCACCTACGGAACGATCAAGCACGGGAAGACAGGATATCTTGCAAGAAATCAGTCTGATTGGAGAAAATATCTAGTTGAGCTGATTGATGATAAAGATAAAAGAGTCGAGCTTGGAAAAAACGCTAAAGAATATGTGACATCCAAGAGGACGATCCAACATAATATCTGGCGATGGGAAGATCTGCTAAGCGGATTATAAGTAAGAATAGTGCTGAGCAAGCTTGAATTTATTTAGCAAACATTGTAGACGAGCAAAAAAAGAGCCCGTTAGAAGGGGCTCTTTAATTTATGAATTTTTCTTTATTTTCAACCGGATAACACCAACGCCAGAGATGTAAGAGACGCAGCCAACGCGGCTACCGCGATTATCAGTGTCGGCATCGACGTCTTGCTCTCGAGGCCGATCTTTTTTTGTCTTAATTCAAACCCATCTTTGGTCTCATCGTTAAGTCTGGAGAACTTTGTCCAACAAGGACAATCGGTGACTTCGTCGACGTACATATCATGCCCCTGCCACTCGCAAGGCACCATCGTCCCCTTTGAAACATCTCCTCCTGGCTGACCTGCCCAGTCACAAGTGAGACAATTCCCCGCCAAGAGTTTGTTGTCTGTAATGGTCATTGCAACAGTCATAATCTTCTCCTTATTACTTAATGGATCGTTTAAATAATTCTATCGGCAATTGCAGAGATAATATTAACCAAAAAAGCTAATATTAATACGAGAGTAGCTGTTCAGAGGCTTGAGATACAGCGGAATATTTTTAATAGATCGGAATATTTATTCAGTAGGCTCAACAACCGTTTTTGCTAAGTAGGCGGTTGCTTCTTTTAAGATGCCTTCACAGACCGTAGTGTGCCCCAAAAATTTACCCGGGACAATATCTCTGCACATCACCGAGCCAAATCGCTCTTTGAACCAGCGGTAGTACGCTCCGGCCATCTTGTAGGACTCTGTTTTTCGCTCCATGTCCGCGGGATCAACGCGTCCATGCAGGTGCCCGATGAGCATCACGCCCGCTATTAACATTCCGCAGAGGTCTCGCCTACCGCCAAGTCCGGCCCCAAAAGGCGTGGCTAAAGCGACATCGATATCAACACTGCCGTAGCTGTCATTGAAAGCGACGATCAATGACTCGGCGCAATTATATCCCTCATCAAAACATGTCATCGCCCTATTGCTTACATTTGTATTATTCATAATTTTCCAGTCAAGAGATCATTAAGTCATTATTAATCTATTTTATGGACGCTCTTAGGTCAAGTTCTCCACGCTGAAGTGGAGACGGGAAGCAAAAAATTAACATAGATTTAATATTGATGTAACTTAAGCGTTACAACCGGTAGATATTGTCTAGTCTAACTGCTTATTTAAGTACTGGAGGGAAGATGATCGATACCGGCGATACTACATTTGTAATGATCTCAGCGGCCCTGGTGATGTTTATGGTACCGGGTCTTGCTTTATTTTACGGCGGTATGGTCCGGCGCAAGAATGTGCTCGATACCATCATGCAATCTATCTTTGCTCTAGCAGTCATTAGTATAATCTGGGCGCTTTTTGGTTACACCCTTGCTTTTGGACCGGACAAGTGGCACTTTATCGGCTCCTTAAAGCACATTGGTCTTCAAGGGATAGGGCAGCAACCTGGTGAGTATGCGGGTACGATCCCCGCTCTTACGTTTATGGTCTATCAGGGGATGTTTGCCGCGATCACCCCGGCGCTTATTGCCGGCGCTTTTGCCGAGAGGATGAAGTTTAAAGCATATCTTATCTTTATAATATTATGGTCGGTTCTGGTCTATAGTCCTATAGCCCACTGGGTCTGGGGTGGCGGCTGGCTAGGAGCTCTAGGAGCTCTCGATTTTGCCGGCGGCGCTGTAGTCCACATAAGCTCGGGAGCGGCGGCGTTAGTCGGGGCGATAGTCCTCGGGAAGAGAACAGGACTAAATGGCGGGGGTTGGAAACCACACAATTTGACGATGACGATGACAGGTGCGGCGATCCTCTGGTTCGGCTGGTTCGGTTTTAATGCCGGTAGCGCTCTCTCGGCCAACGGCATTGCCGCGAACGCTTTTGTCACTACTCATCTGGCGGCTGCGGCAGGAGTCATAAGCTGGGTAACGGCTGAGTGGCTACGGGACGGCTCTCCGACGACGCTTGGAGCGGCATCAGGTGCTGTTGCTGGACTTGTAGCTATCACTCCGGCGGCCGGTTTTGTCAGCCCGATGTCGGCTATTATTATCGGACTACTTGGCGGAGCGATATGTTATTATGCTGTGGGTTTAAAATGGAAGCTTGGTTATGATGACTCGCTAGATGTCGTCGGTGTCCATTTTGCCGGGGGAACCGTTGGAGCGCTTGCGACTGGTCTGTTCGCGCAGAAAGCTATTAACGCCGGAGGAGAGAACGGATTATTTTTCGGCAATCCTTCCCTCCTTGGTATCCAATTTATCTCGGTTGTGGCGGTTATCGCTTATTCAGCTATTATTAGTTATGTTCTACTTAAAGCTATTGACAAGATCGTTGGCCTAAGAGTCAGTGAAGCCGAGGAGATAAGAGGGTTAGACCTGGCCGAACATAGTGAAGTCGGCTATGCTCTAATGGATTAAAGGTGGAATAAATGAAAAAGATCGAAGCTATCATAAGACATGAAAAATTTGATGAGGTAAAAAAGGCTCTGTCGGAGATCGGTATCAGGGGGATAACCGTTATCGATGTGAAGGGTGCCGGACGTCAGGGAGGATTTACCGAGACCTATCGCGGCCACAAGTTGACGATAAATCTTAGGCCTAAGCTAAAGATGGAGATCATTTCTAACGAAGCCTCTGTACCGGAGATCGTGAAGGTTATTAGAAGTAAGGCAAAAACCGGCGAGATAGGAGACGGCAAGATATTTATCTCAACTGTGGACAATGCTATCGCCATCCGTTCCGGAGATGAAGGGCCAAGCGCTCTGTAAAGCTGTCAATCTAAATACTCTTTTGATATTATCCAAGCATGCATAGGATTAGATTGGGTCTGGCTCAGATCAATTGTACGGTAGGCGATCTTAAGGGAAATACCGACAAGATCTGTAAATATATAGATGAGGCAAAAGAGAAAGACGTAGACATCCTTGCCTTTCCGGAACTAACAGTGACCGGCTATCCCCCCGAAGACCTTCTCCTTAAAAGCAATTTTATTAGCGACAACCAGAACGCTCTGGACCAAGTTGTTAAATGGACCAAGTCTAAGCGAGTCGTAGCTATTGTCGGTTTTGTCGACGGCGATCAACAGCTATATAACGCCGCGGCGATCATCCATGATGGTCAGATAGTCGGACGCTACCATAAGGTCCTTCTCCCCAACTACGGGGTTTTTGACGAAAAAAGGTACTTTACCCCCGGCGATGAATACCCTGTCTTTGAAATAGATAATATTACTATTGGCGTAAATATCTGTGAGGACATCTGGTTCTCTAAGGGTCCCGCCCGTATCCAGTCCGCATGCGGAGAAGCAAAGATAATACTGAATATCAATGCCTCCCCATATCATGTTGGAAAAGGTAAAGAGCGCGAGAGAATGCTTGCTGACAGGGCAGATGAAAACGGAGCCGTAGTAGCTTATGTAAACATGGTCGGCGGTCAAGATGAGCTGGTTTTCGACGGTCACAGCCTGATAGTCGGACCCGGCGGCAAGATACTCGCCAGAGGGCGTCAATTTACGGAGGATCTGGTCATCGCCGATCTTGATACTGATGATCTGGATATTGGGACCGTTGACGTGGGGCTTGACTCCGATTTTTTGAATAGACACGAGACTCCGAAGACCCAGATCGTGAGAACGTCGGGCGAAAAAAACTGGGCCTTAGGCTCTGCCATCTCTAAGCCGCTGGAGGTTGAAGACGAGATTTATAGCGCACTCGTGATGGGAGTTCGCGATTACACTTATAAGAATGGTTTTAAAAAGGCATTGATCGGCCTGTCCGGAGGGATCGATTCGGCTTTAACAGCGGTAATCGCCACCGACGCGATAGGTTCCCAAAACGTGGTCGCCGTATTTATGCCCTCAGTTTATTCCTCGCTTGAAAGCGGGGAGGACGCTCGCCTACTCTCTTTAAATCTAGGTATGACTTTATTAAATATTCCAATTATCAATGCTTATAATGAATATCTTTCTACATTGTCTGATGTTTTTAAAGGAACAGAGACCGATACTGCGGAGGAGAATATTCAGGCTAGAATAAGAGGCAATATTTTGATGGCGATATCGAATAAGTTTGGAAATCTTCTTCTCTCTACCGGAAATAAAAGTGAGATGAGTGTCGGATACGCAACGTTGTATGGGGATATGTCAGGAGGTTTTTCAGCTCTAAAAGACGTCTACAAGACCATGGTAAACCGGATTTCCAAAAACATTAATGAGCGCTCTAAGACTGAAGTGATACCGACGCGTATACTTACAAAGGAACCGACGGCGGAGCTTCGCCCGGATCAAAAAGATTCCGATAGCCTTCCTTCCTATGAGGTCTTAGATGATATTCTTTTAGCTTATATCGAGAAAGACAGGAGTATAAGTGAGATAGCCGATATGGGAATAGATATTGATTTGGTCCGCAGGGTTATATCCATGGTAGACTCTGCAGAATATAAGCGCAGGCAAGCCCCTCCGGGCGTTAAGATAAGTACCCGCGCCTTTGGAAAAGACCGGCGTCTCCCGATCACAAATCTTTATCGCGGATAGCCCAAATATCCGTACCTAACTACGCAACTAGTCAATTTTAATAGCCGTACGCTGTGATATAATGTTTCTTCACTTCGTTAAGAGGGTTTCAAATGTCTCAAGATAAAATAATCATAAAAGGCGCTAGAGAGCATAATTTAAAAAATATCAGTCTCGAATTACCAAGAGACAAGATAATCGTAATGACCGGTATAAGCGGGTCGGGTAAATCATCGCTTGCCTTCGATACTATCTACGCTGAGGGTCAGCGGCGTTATGTCGAGTCGCTATCTGCATACGCCAGGCAATTTCTGGGGCAGATGGAGAAACCTGACGTTGATCATATTGACGGACTTTCTCCGGCGATATCGATCGACCAGAAAACGACTTCAAAGAATCCCCGTTCTACCGTGGGTACCGTGACGGAGATATACGACTATTTACGTCTTCTTTTCGCGCGAGTCGGTATCCCCCACTGCTATAACTGCGGTCGGGAGATATCACGCCAAACGCCCTCTCAAATAACTTCCCAAATAATGGAGCTCGAAAATGGGACCAGATTCCAGTTGTTGGCACCGCTGGTAAGCGGGCGAAAAGGCGAGCATCGTCAACTTCTGGAGAATATCAAGAAAGAGGGTTTTACCCGTGTCCGGGTAGATGGAGATACGTTCGACTTGGATGAGACCATAGAGCTCGACAAGAATGTTAAGCATACTATTGAAGTAGTCGTGGACAGATTGGTGATGAAGGATGAAATCAGAAAACGTCTTGCCGATTCGGTTGAGCTTTCGCTCAGGCTCTCGGAGGGCATCATCACCGTTTGCATCGTAGATGGAGGAAAGAGCCAAAAAGAGGAGACATACTCTGAAGCTTTTGCCTGTCTCGAGTGCGGGATCTCCTACGAGGAGATGCAGCCAAGGATGTTTTCCTTCAACAGCCCTTACGGCGCTTGTCCGCACTGTGATGGTCTGAGCACAAGACAGGAGATCGATCCCGAATTGATAGTTCCGGACGGCTCTTTAAGTCTGGGCGATGGAGCGATTGCACCGTGGAGCAGTGCAAAAATGAATTACTATTCCAGGATGTTGGAGGCGTTAGCGGAAGAGACTGGATTTGATTATTGGATGCCGTTTGAGGATCTAAGCGACTACGACAAACAACTTATACTTTACGGTGATCCGGGGACGACAATAAATCTTGGTTGGCGCGATAAAAAGGGTAGAAGCAGAAAATACGAGACGACATATGAAGGCATTATCCCAAATCTTACCAGGCGTCACAAGGAGACGGAATCCGATTATTCACGCTCGAAAATAGAAGATTACATGCGCAAGATCGAGTGTCCCGTATGTCACGGCGCCAGATTAAAACCGGAGAGTCTGGCTGTGACCGTAGGCGACGTGAACATCCATACTCTAACCGAACTATCGGCGGAAAAAGCGCTTCAGTTTATTGAGGTCTTGCCTGATAAATTAGATAAAAGACAGCTTACCATCGGAAACAGAATCATAAAGGAGATTAGAGAGCGGTTGAATTTTCTGGTCGAAGTTGGCCTTGATTACCTGACTCTTAGCAGGAAGGCATCGACCCTTGCCGGCGGAGAAGCCCAACGTATCAGACTGGCTACACAAATAGGATCCGGCCTGATGGGTGTATTGTATATTTTGGATGAGCCGTCGATCGGACTTCATCAAAGAGATAACCGTCGCCTTATAAATACTCTAAAACATCTAAAAGAGATGGGAAATACTTTAATAGTCGTCGAGCACGACGAGGACACGATGAAACACGCCGACATGATCATTGATATCGGGCCGGGCGCCGGTGAGCATGGCGGGGAGATCGTTGCCGCCGGAACGCTCGATGATATTATGTCAGCCCCTGATTCGATAACCGGCGACTATCTATCCGGAAGAAGAGAGATCGAAATACCGAGTACGCGATTGGCTGGGAATGGCAAATTCTTAGAGATAAAGGGCGCGAGAGAGCACAACTTAAAGGATATCGACGCGAAGATCCCTCTCGGCAGTTTTGTATGTATAACCGGGGTATCCGGTTCCGGCAAGAGTACGCTTGTAAGCGATATCCTTTCCAAGGCGCTGATGGCTAAACTGTACAAGTCCAAAGAGAGGCCAGGAAAATTTGATGAACTTTTGGGGACTGAGAACATCGACAAAGTGGTCGAGATAGATCAGTCTCCGATCGGGCGGACACCGAGGTCTAATCCGGCTACGTACAGCGGGGTATTCACCGAGGTCAGAAATGTATTTTCTAAAACAAAGGAAGCAAAGCTTCGAGGTTATAAGGCGGGCAGATTTAGTTTCAACGTAAAGGGTGGAAGGTGTGAGGCTTGCCAGGGAGATGGCACGATCAAGATAGAGATGCACTTCTTGCCTGATATATACGTCCCTTGCGAAGTCTGCGGGGGAGCACGGTATAATAATGAGACACTCGAGATAAAGTTTAAAGGAAAGAATATATCCGACGTGCTTCACATGTCTATCGATGAGGCGCTTGGTTTCTTTTCAAAGATACCTAAGATACAAAGACGCCTGAAGACTCTGCATGATGTCGGATTAAGTTATGTTAAGTTAGGGCAGTCTGCACCCACCCTTTCCGGCGGAGAGGCTCAGCGTGTTAAGCTCGCGGCGGAGCTCGGTAAAATAGCGACGGGCAAGACATTCTATATACTGGACGAGCCGACTACCGGACTTCATTTCGATGACGTTAAAAAGTTGCTGGATGTTTTAAAGAGACTTGTCGAAAATGGAAACTCTGTTCTAGTTATCGAACACAATCTAGATGTTGTAAAAGCCGCCGATTACATTATTGATCTCGGCCCTGAGGGCGGAGATAAGGGTGGCCGGATCGTGGCAGCCGGGACACCGGAGACTGTAGCCAAGACAAAAGGCTCGCACACGGGCGTCTTTTTAAAAGAAGTATTAGATCGCAGGAAGAAAGTCAAAGCGAAAACACGAGATTAAAAAAGGAGAAAAGATGTTAAATATCGCCCTACCAAAGGGGAGTCTCGAGGAGCAGACGTTGATACTTTTTTCCGAGGCTGATCTTGAAGTTAAAAGAAGTTCACGTCAGTATAATCCGGTAATCGATGATCCGAGGATCGATAAGGTAAAGATTCTTCGTCCCCAGGAGATTCCCACCTATGTGCAAGATGGATATTTCGATCTCGGTATCTCCGGATTGGATTGTATTAAAGAATCAAGCGCCGATGTTATCGAAGTCGCGAATATGCCTTACGCGAAAACAGGTGTCGGGAAATTGAAGATGGTGATAGCTGTACCTAATGACTCGCCCGTAAATCGTCCGGAAGATATAAAAGAAGATAGCCGTATTTCGACCGAATTTCCCAATATTACTAAGGCATACTTTGAGAAAATGGGACTTCCTGTCAAGATCTTCTTCTCCCACGGCGCAACGGAGGCGAAGGTGCCGGAACTTATGGATATCGTTGTCGACCTGACAGAGACCGGACAGACTTTGATCAAGAATCAGCTGAAGATAATCGGGGTAATACTTGAATCGACCACCAGACTTATTACAAACAAAGCGGCGTGGGACGATCCGGTAAAAAGAAAGGCGATCGAAGAGATCAAAACACTTCTTCTCGGGGTGGTTGAAGCCAGGGGAAAAGTCCTCTTATCGATGAACGTTCCCAAAGATAAGCTGGAAGATGTAGTCTCTGCTTTACCGGCCATGAAGCGGCCAACCGTCTCAACGCTTTATGATTCGGATTACCTTGAGATCACTACCGTTGTTGAAAAAAGCGGCGTAAATATTTTACTGCCTAAGTTAAAAGAGAGCGGCGCTGAGGATATCCTTGAACTACCCATTTCTAAGATCGTCAAGTAACCAAAGGCGATCTTAAGTAACCACTTCTTCCCCATCGACTATAGCTCTTAGGTGATCGTTGGAAATCTCTCCCGACGATTTTCTGGCAGGGTCGGAAATGACTTCAAGTCCAAGTAGGGTTATATCATCGGGGATCACGTTTTCACCATAGGCCAGCGCTTTTTCCAGCAAGTTATCGATCAGCTCGTTTATTGTTATGTTGTCCTGAGAATTTAACCAGGTGGTTATCGCTTCCAGGCCGAAGAAGTGTCTTTTTGGATTTCTTACATCGTGCAGTCCGTCAGTATAAAGAAGGAGCTTATCGCCCTTACTGAGCTGGATTTTTTCTTTACGGGGATGAAAGTGTTCCGTACTGATACCAAGGGGAAGGCTTGAGCGGCTTTGAAGGAACTCCCAGGTATCCGTCTCCGCTTTATACCAGAAGGGTAGCTCATGTCCGCAATTGATGTAAGTCAGTTCATGTGTCTCAAGAGACAGGTTAGCATAGAACATCGTAGAAAAATTACCGGATCCTAGCCTACTCTCTATTGTCCGGTTTGTCTTTCTAAGGACCATGCCTATCGTCTCTAAGTTCTTTACTTCTGATCTAAGTGAGCTCATCGTCAGTGTGGCTACGAGCGCGCCGGCCATACCTTTACCGGAAGCGTCGGCTATCAAGAAAGAGACGGAATTATTTGAGTGGTAATAATCGTACCAATCGCCGCCGACTACCTTCGCCTGTACCTGATGGGCATGGATCTTAATGCCTTTTACGCGGATCCTCTTTGGTGGCAGCAGTTTTTCCTGCAGGGTCGCGGCAGTTAACTGTTCTTCTCTGATGCTGTCAAACATATCGTTAAAATCCTCGGCGAGCTCTTCGATCTCATCACCTGTTTTTATCGATATTCGACGCTCCAAATTTCCTGCAGAGATACTTTTGACTTCACGGTGAAGCTTACTAAGTGGTGCGGTAACTATCCTTGACGTTATAAATGTCGCCCCAAACCAGAGGATTACCATGCCGATAATGCTTATGGCAAAATTACGATTTATACTGGACAGTGAGTTTATTGTATTTATATTTTCGTTTATAGATTGCTCGCTGATATCTCTAAAGTCGTATAAATAAGTTACGATAAGTTCGAGATCTTGTTCGATATTTGAGGCTTGGAAGTTGGCTTGTTTCGAGCTTAAAGATGTTACAAATAAGGTATTCATCTCTTTATTTATCTTTTTTTGAAGGGGCTTGATCTTATCTAGATGAGAATTGCGTTCGGAGTCTGTCGTTTTTTTCCTAAGTTCAGCAAGTTTTACCTCAAAATCGTTCCAATTATTAATAAAGGAATTTCTTTCGTCAGCATCATTGGCGTCCATGTATCTGATCAACATGGGGACCTGAGATCTAAGCCCCCTACATAAAGCACCGGCTTCCATTAAAGTATCAAGGGATGCGGCATTCTCTGTTGAGACACCTTGTAAAGATCTGGCGTTAATAAAAGCGCTGGCGGATGCTAAGAGGAAGAACAACGATAGAATAAAATACGCGCTAAGTAGCTTTGTTCTGATGCTTAACTTCAAATCTGCCCCCTAATTATGCACAAAACAATCAAAAACTAGATGCGATCACAAGCTTTTGACCAGCTATTAAAGAATTGTATGATAAAATCATTACGTGAATTATACCCAAAATCTAAATAAACAAACAAGCAATATACCCTCAAGACCGGGCATTTATTTGTATCGTAATATTGAGGGTCGGATACTGTATGTCGGCAAAGCGATAGACCTAAAGAAGAGAGTAAGATCTTATTTTTCAAAAAATCATAAAGAACGCCGGACAGCCGCATTAGTTAGCGAGATAAGTTCGATCGATTATTATGTAACTGATAACGAGGTAGAAGCCTTGATAATGGAGAACAATTTTATCAAGGAGAATAAGCCCCCATACAATGTCGCCTTTAGAGATGATAAGACCTATCCCTACCTGGCGATCAATATAAGCCATAAATTTCCGAGAATCCGCTATACCAGAGAGCGACAGAGGAAAGGGACAAAATATTTTGGCCCATATACTAGCGCTAACGCTATGAGGGAGACTCTGGATCTGATCATCAGCGTATTTCCCGTAAGATCATGTCAGGACACTCTTTTTAAACGGGCAAAGATGACGGATAGCCCCTGCCTCTATTATCATATCAATAGGTGCTCAGCTCCTTGCGTCGGTAAAATAGGTGTCACTGAATACCGGCGTCTCGTAGACCAGATCGCCGCTTTTTTGGAGGGACGCCAGGAACAGGTAGTCAAAGATCTCACAAAACAGATGAAAAAAGCTGCCCTGGATCAAGAGTTTGAAAAGGCTGCCCATTTTCGAGACCGTATCGCGGCCGCTAACAAGATACTTACGAAGCAGAAGGTGTTCTCCGATAGCCGAATCGATCAAGACGTCTTTGGTCTTGCCATTGAAGACGGAATTGGCTCCGCGCAGCTCCTTAAAGTAAGGAACGGGAAGATGGTCGGTACCGAAGACCTGATAATCGAGAAGGGCGTGGGCCTACCCAAGGCAGAGCTTATGTCGGGGATCGTGAAGCAATACTACTTGAGTGAGCACTATATTCCAAAAGAGATACTTGTTCCGTATGTTCTGGAAGATAAAGAGGCAATCGAGAAATGGCTCACAGAGACGCGAGGAAACTTGGTCCATATAAAGTCTCCTAAAAAGGGCGCGAAGAATAAGCTGGTAATAATGGCAAAAGAAAACGCTACTCATTCACTTCTTAGACATAAAGTAAAAACTGATTACGACAATAGGCGAACGATCGAAGCCTTGGCGGGACTGAAGCGTTCGCTAAGAATCGAAAAGATGGATATCATCGAGTGCTACGATATCTCGACTATCGCCGGCGAACATTCAGTCGGTTCCATGGTCACATTTAAAGCGGGGCAACCGGAGAAAAAGGCATATAGAAAGTTTAAGATAAAAAGCGTAAAAGGAGTAAACGATTTCGCGATGATGAAAGAGGTGCTTTCAAGGCGATTTTCGCATTATCTCGCGGATGACGACGGTAAGTTTGCCCTAAATCCCGACCTGATAATCGTCGATGGAGGAAAACCTCAGCTTACGGCGGCGATCGAAGTCTTTTTAGAATTAGAGATAACTAATGTCTCTTTAGTGGCTTTGGCAAAAAGAGAAGAGGAGCTTTTTATTCCGGGGAAGAAAGAACCGATCACTCTTCCCAAAGGCTCAAGCGAGCTACATCTGGTTCAGCGCATAAGAGACGAGGCGCACCGCTTTGCCCATACGTTCCATACGGAGCTTCGGAGTAAGACGGTTAGGAAATCAAGGTTGGATTCCGTGAGCGGTATCGGACCAAAAAGAAAGAGAGCCCTTATTAAAAAGTTCGGTAGCCTTAAGAAGATGGGTGAAGTTTCAAAAGACGATCTCGAGGTCGTCGTCGGCAGGAAGGCCGGAGCCGAACTATATGAAGCGCTTAAGGATAAGCGATGAATGGGTATCATTTTTTTTACAAGACTCCGTTCGGTCAAGGCGCCATCGTCTACGGGAAGAATGGAATAAAGCGCCACATACTTCCTTTGACAGACGAAAAAACTATTGAAAAAGTATTATCGTCTTACGACTCTAGCCTTCGGGAAAAAAGTCGTTTACGATCGATGCTGGAATCTTACTTCGTAGGCAAGCTAATCGGTAATTGGAAGATATCATTAGATACAAGCGGTCATTCTTCGTTTAAACTGAAAGTGTATGAATCGATAGCCGAGATACCTTATGGTGAAGTCAGGTCATACAAGGAAGTAGCCAAAGACGTAGGTATTCCAAGCGGAGCTCGAGCGGTAGGGATGGCGATGAGAGAAAACAGGCATCCTCTTTTACTGCCTTGCCACAGGGTCATAGCATCAAATGGGAGATTAGGCGGGTGGAGCGGCCCACTTGGATTAAAGGAAAGACTATTGTCGATCGAGGGCCATTTTGTCGATGAAGAGATGAGGATAGAACAATGAAATATCTCCTACGGCTTTTTATTACCGCGGCGACGATATTTGCAATCGCTTATTACGCCCCATCGCTGATTTTTATCAGCGGTATATCGGCGGCGCTCATAGCGGCTATACTTCTTGGCCTTGTGAATCTTTTCATCAGGCCGATCTTGTCATTATTGATGTTCCCGTTTAAAATAATTACTTTTGGGCTATCGACCCTTTTAATTAATGTACTTATGTTGTATTTAGTATCGTTTTTAATGGCTCCTTCGTTTAAAATCATAGGTTGGTGGCAAGCTATTATCGTAGCTTCATTGATCGCCGTCGTAAATTCGCTGGCGAAGTCAGGTTCTTAGAGAAAGCGGTAGACAAAGATGACAGATAAAGAAGCGGAGAAAGAAAAAGAAGAGATAAGTTCCCCGATCCAGTTTGTCGTTATCACCGGTCAATCCGGCGCTGGTAAGTCGGAAGCGATCCGCTGCTTTGAGGATATGGGATATTTTTGCGTAGACAACCTACCACCCACCCTGATATCCAGAATGGCCGAACTCTGTCTTATTCCCGGAAGCAATATAAAAAAAGTCGCGCTGGTTATCGATGTCAGGGGCGGAGAATTCTTCAATGATCTTCAGCAGGAACTAAAAAACCTGGAGGAAAGCGGCATCCCTTATACTATTCTCTTTCTACAGGCAAGCGATGAAGTCATCTTCAATCGGTTTAAAGAGACGAGACGGCGGCATCCCCTGGTTCCCGAAGGCAGTGTTAGCGTCGGCATAAAAAAAGAGAGACAACTTCTCGAAGTCTTAAAAGGTAACGCTGATATTGTAATAGACACTTCGGAGAAACAGGCAAATGATCTAAGAGATCAGATCCGCACATACTTTCTTGGCCTGGAAAAACAGAAGACATTATTTGTAACTGTCGTCTCTTTTGGATATAAGTACGGGGCACCTGTCGATGCCGATCTCGTCATTGACGTCAGGTTTCTTCCCAATCCGCATTATATCGCCGAGCTAAAGGATTTTACCGGAAAAGATGAGCGGATAAGAGAATTCGTTCTCAAAAGAGAAGAGACAAAAGAGTTCGTTAAGAAATTCTTTGATCTTCTATCTTTTATCCTCCCTTATTACGTAAAGGAGGGAAAGTCGTATCTCACGATCGCGCTTGGATGTACCGGTGGGACCCATCGCTCGGTGACTTTAACAGAGGAAACGGGTCATTTTCTAAAGAAAAAAGGCTATAACGTCGCAATCCGTCACCGGGATCTGGGAAAGGATTTTCAAGCCGGATGAAGAGAGATATAAAAGTCGTAGCCATAGGCGGCGGTCATGGTCTACCGGTAGTATTGAAAAGCATCCAAAAATATTCGAGTGAGATCACCGCTATTGCGACGGTAGCCGATGATGGCGGTAGCTCGGGAATACTTAGAGATGAGTTTGGGATGCCTCCGCCGGGTGATAGTCGAAACTGTCTTGTAGCGCTTTCAAACGGAAATATCTACAGCCAACTTTTTCAGTACCGGTTCGATAAAGTTGACGGACTTAAGGGTCATGCTCTTGGAAATCTGATAATCGCGGCTCTTACGGATATCACCGGCGACTTCGAGGAAGCGCTGCTTAGAGCTAAGGAAATGCTCGGAGCGGTTGGAAGAGTAATTCCTCCGACAAAAGAAGATGTAACTCTCTGTGCCGGGCTGGAGCCCGTTGGCGAGGTATGCGGCCAATGCAACGTGGCAAACAGATTAAGGCCTCTGAAGTCGATCTGGCTCGATCCGCCTGATCCGAAGGCGAATCCCGAAGCGGTAAAGGCAATAATCGATGCCGATCAGATCATTCTTGGTCCGGGAAGCCTGTTTACGAGCCTGCTTCCTAATCTGTTAGTAAAAGGGATCTGCGATGCTATCGTCAAAAGTACGGCCCAGACGATATTTATCTGTAATAGTGTGGTTCAACCGGGTGAGACGGACGGGTTTACCACGAGGGAGCATCTGGAGGCCATTGAGAGACATACGGGCCGGAAAATAGTTGATATTATGATCGCCAATCGAATGAACCTGGACTTTACTTCCCTCGATAAGTTGGCGGAGTTAAAAAGTCCTCCAATCTCGATATCAGGCGACTTCGGTGACGACTTGGTCACTCAGGTCGTAGCGGACGTGGTCAATTACGACAGTCTGTCTCGCCATGATGCCGACAAATTAGGCGATATTTTAATAAAGATTATAAATAATGAGCTCGTTTCGATCGAATAGAACATAGGTACTAGAAAGCAGATATTGAGGGGTCTAAGTAAGGAGTATGAGAGTTAGAAGTAAAAAGAGAGTAGAGAGCGGATTTCAAGGGTCGAGGTCAGGAGTAAGGAGTGAGCAGATTTTAAGGGCGTCTGATTGAAAATTGAAGATTTAAGATTGAAAAATTTAAAAACTAGAAGAAAAAATCATTGGCAAAAGAAGGTTTTAGTCATTTTAAATACTGGATCAGGAGTGAAAGATCAAGGGGTTGGATGGCAGAAGCAGAGAGTTGATCTTGAAGGCGACGAATTAAGGAGTAAAGAGAGCGCGGGTGTCAGGCTGGTTGTTGAAGAATGCTACTGCTGATAGGTGGATGCGTCACTCGTGGCGGACACAAATCGTCATTACGAGTAGCCTTTGCCTGGCGACGTATGTAATCTCCCGCATCGGGAAGTACAAATTAGCTACGACTGGGGGGCTGTAGCCTCAGGGTGACGTGAGAGGGTCGATGTCTCGCAAAGACGGACAAACGCGAGAGCCGAAAGCAGATTTGAGAGCGTCAGGGTTAGGAGTAAAAAAAGCAAAGAGTTGAAAGCAGAGACGAAGGTCAAGTTTGGGACCCGCAACTCGTAGTTATAGAGCTTGCTCTACCGATAAAGACGCATCGAACAAGCTAGGTTATTGTAAATGATCGGTCTCGATATTGCTGACCGGAACAAGCTAAGGATTCACTTATAATTGACTGGCCATCATCAACTATATTTATGAATAAGGTCTGGTAGATACCTATGCCTTTCTCGTCTCAAGTAAAGGACGATCTCGCGCATCACCAACCCCGAAAGAAATGTTGTCAAATAGCCGAGCTTTCGGCTATTATTCATATTAGTGGTAGCCTGCATCTTCAGGGGCAACCAAATCGCTATGCTATACATATATCCACGGAGAATGCGGCTGTTGCGAGAAAAGTATTGAAGCTTTTTAATGATCTTTTTGATATGCGCGGAGAAGTCACCGTGAGAAGGTTTCGTTTAAGCGATGCCAATAACTATCTTGTCTACCTCCCCGAAGACCAGAAAATGGCGCAGTCATTAAACGAACTCGGCATTTTTGATGACTCCCTAAACATCAGATATGGCATTACGCCGCGGCTAATTAAGAAGAGCTGTTGTGCTGTAGCTTACTTAAGGGGCCTGTTTATGGGCGGGGGCTTTATCAGCGACCCGAAAGGAAAATACCATTTCGAATTGAGTACAGATAACTACGGGTTGACTCAGGACGCGGTTAAGTTGATGAACCGCTTTGACTTATATCCAAAAATACGCGAGAGAAAAAATCGTTTTCTGATCTACCTGAAGGGTTCCGAGCCGATGGTCCAGTTTCTGGCTTTGATAGGGGCCCACGCCGCACTATTAAAATGGGAAGACGTGAGGATTCTTAAGAACGTAAGAGCCTCGGTAAATCGTCTTGTAAACTGCGATACGGCCAACCTCAATAAGTCGGTCGAAGCCGCCCTTTCTCAACTTAGCGATATCGCTCTAATTGAAGAGGAGATGGGTCTGGATAAATTGCCTGCCGGCTTGGCGGTTACCGCGAGAACACGGATGGCTAATCCAGAAGTCAGTATCGAAGAACTGGGAAAAGCGCACGATCCAATACTTAGTAAGTCCGCCGTCTATCATCGAATAAGGAGAATCAAGCAGTTGGCCGATAAGTTGAAAAGCTAAGATATGGTTTCAATATAAATGATTGAGTCAAAGATGGGTATAAAAAAATAATCGAAAGTATAAATAACAAACAATCATGAAGGTAATCTAGAAAGTGGAGGCAGTCTATGGGTATTAAAGTCGGAATCAACGGTTTTGGAAGGATCGGAAGAAATATTTTTAGAAGGGCTTACAAGGACCCGAATATTGAGATCACGGCAATCAACGACCTGGCGCCGGCGTCAACTCTTGCCAATCTATTAAAATACGACTCTGTTCACGGTGTTTTAGATGAAGACGTCAGCGTGGATGGCAATGCTCTTATCGTCGGCGGCAAGGAATATAAGGTCTTGGCGGAGAAAGATCCCGGATCACTTCCCTGGTCCAGCATGGGTGTCGAGATAGCGATCGAGTCTACCGGTTTTTTTACTAAACGGGAAGGCGCGGCACGGCACCTGGATGCCGGTGCTAAGAAAGTGATCATAACAGCTCCGTCGGATGATCCCGATGTGACCATGGTACTCGGGGTAAATGATTACATGTACAACAAGGATAAGCACAATATAATCTCAAACGCGTCTTGTACGACAAATGGTCTGGCGCCTATCTCGAAAGTGATCATGGAAAATTTTGGCATAGCCAGAGGTTTTATGACAACGTCCCACGCCTACACAAACGATCAAAATACGCTGGATCTACACCATAAAGACCCAAGACGGGCCAGAGCCGCCGCCCTTTCTATTATCCCGACATCTACAGGCGCGGCTTACGCGATCGGCTTGGTCATACCGGAGCTTGAAGGTAAATTTGACGGTATCGCCTTACGCGTGCCGACGCCCGATGGTTCACTTGTCGATCTGGTAGTGGAGACGATAAAAGAGACAACGGTAGAAGAAGTCAACGCGGCGATGAAAAAAGCGGCCGAGAGTGAGATGAAGGGGATATTACAGTATTCAGAAGATCCGATAGTATCGATCGACATCGTCGGTAATCTGCATTCTTCGGTCTTCGACGCCCCGCTCACCATGGTCAACGCTACTACCGTAAAAGTTTTTTCGTGGTACGACAACGAGATGGCTTATTGTCAGAGGGTCGTCGATCTCATTAAGTTTATCGTTAAATAGTATTCAATAATAAAAGCATGATCTAAGCGGAGGTATACTAAGTTGGCAGAGGATAGAGGCGTGCCGGAATCTCGAATCGGCAAGAAAGAGGAAATAGAGAGCATGTTTACTAAAAAGACGGTACGCGACGTTGACGTCAACAAAAAGAGAGTCCTCGTCCGCGTGGACTTCAATGTTCCCATCCGTAACGGAGAAGTAGAAGATGATACGCGGATCCGTTCAGCACTTCCGACAATAGAATATTTAAGAGAAAACGGGGCAAAAGTTATCCTTGTGACCCATTTGGGACGCCCTAAGGGAGAGATAGTTGAGGAATTTCGTCTCGACCCGGTTGCGGATTACATAAATGAAGTGATAGGTCTGCCGTTAAAAAAATTAGATACTTCGGTAGGCGATGAAGTCGATGAAGCGGTAGAAGCTATGGAATTCGGAGACGTCTTACTCTTAGAGAATATTAGATTTTATCCCGGCGAATCAACTAACGATTCGGAACTTGCGCGTAAATTGGCGTCACTAGCCGATATTTATGTAAACGATGCTTTTGGGACGTCACACAGGGCGCATGCCTCCGTAGTCGGGGTGACTGAATTCCTACCATCAGTTGCCGGGTTCTTGCTTGAGTCCGAGATCGATCATTTGGAAAATCTGATGAAATCTCCTAGACATCCTTTTTTTGCCGTTCTTGGCGGCAATAAGGTCTCCGATAAAATCGGTGTTATTGAAAAACTTTTGGACAATGTAGACGGCATCCTTACAGGCGGCGGGATGTGTTTTACGTTCTTAAAGGCTAAAGGCCTGTCTGTCGGAGATTCTTTGGTCGAAGAAGAACAGTTAGGTATGGCCAGAGTTATCTTAAAAAAGGCGCAGGATAAAGGCGTTTCTTTTTATCTCCCGTCGGATGTGATCATCGCCAAAGAGATATCAGCTGAGGCTAGTTCAAAAGTAGTGACTGTTGATAATATTCCGGATGGGTGGATGGGGCTGGATATCGGTCCACAGACAATTGATATCTATCGTCCGGCCTTGGCAAGAGCAAGTACTATTTTTTGGAATGGACCCATGGGGGTCTTTGAGATAGAGACGTTCTCAGAAGGAACGTTGCAAGTAGCGAAGGCCATCGCTGAACAGACGAAAAAGGGCGCTTTATCCATAGTTGGCGGAGGAGATTCCGACGCGGCGCTAAAGAGGTTTGGACTCGAAGACAACATCTCATTTGTATCAACCGGAGGAGGCGCGTCAATGAAAGTCTTAGAGGGCGTGGACCTACCCGGTGTCATGGCTTTGGAAGATAAGGGGTAGATTTTGCGTAAACCAATGATCGCCGGTAACTGGAAGATGTTTAAGACTGCCGGACAAGCAGTTATTTTAGTGCAAGACATTGAGAAAAAGCTTGGATATGGGGTGGATGGGGTCGATATAGTCGTCTGCCCGCCGTTCACCGCGTTAAAAAGTATATCTACGGCGATAGAAGCCGATGGGCTGGATATCAGACTCGGCGCTCAAGATATGCACTGGGAAGAAGAGGGCGCTTTTACCGGAGAAGTATCGCCATCGATGCTAAAAGATCTCGGGGTCAAGCACGTTCTGATCGGCCATTCGGAAAGGCGCCAATATTTTGGCGAGACTGATCAAACGGTGAATAAAAAGGTAAAGGCAGCGCTTGAAAACGGCCTTGATCCGATAGTGTGCGTGGGTGAGACCCTTGAAGAGCACGACGACGGATCGACAAATAAAACAGTCCAGGATCAATTATTAAACGGCTTAAAGGATATCGTGGTAACAGACCCGACAAAGATCGTTGTCGCATATGAGCCTATATGGGCGATAGGAACCGGAAGGAACGCGACACCCGAAGAGGCCAACGATGTTATCAGACATATAAGGGCGGTCTTAGGATCGATATTTTCACCCGATATCGCAACGGAAATCCGGATTCTGTATGGCGGTAGCGTCAAGCCTGAAAATGTACGCTTCTTGATGGAGGAGTCTGATATAGATGGAGCCCTCGTCGGCGGCGCCAGTCTAAAGCCGGACACCTTTGTCGATATTATTAAGTACGATCAATAAGCTTCCCTTAATATGTCATCTTCATACTCCGATTCGATCATGTATTTATGTTTTGCTTCCTGCTCAGCCAAGAAGTCGAACAAGCGAAAGATATCGCTATCCTTTGGAAAATTGGCGGCAAGACTAAGATAACTCTTGTGCGACTTTTCCTCGGCTTTCATGGCCATGATCAGTACGTCCTGATATCTTATGTCGGGACTGAACTTAACATCTTTTAGATAGTCACTAATTTTTAGATCCGGAGTGGTATGCCGTGTCTCTTCAGGGATCTTGCTAAGGTCCAACTCCTCTAACAGATCTTTGTGGTGCAGCTCCATTTGGGCCAGTTCTTCATATTTCTCTCTTGTGCCGAACGCATCGGCAATACCGGCTAATTGAGTATAAAAGGCAGCCATCTCGCCTTCCTTTTCAATCGCAAAGTCGATCGCTTCATCTATCGTATTCATATATCCTCCTTTGGTCAGTTCACTTATTTATCTCTGTTATCGCTATGCAATCGATCGTTTTAGTTTTCGCGATCTGCAAACATAGTCAAAGTCGTCAGTCTAAGGCCTAGAGCCTAGAGGGATGAAAGTAAATGGCTCTATCGTCTCATTGGGTTAACAGGTCCCTGGTCATTCTTTAGTGAAACGAAGAATCTCCCGCAACCAGTAAGCCCTATGTTTTTAAATCTTTTCGCTTTTGCGCCCACAACCCGCGTCTGCTTTCCGCTCTCTGCCTTCGGTTCTCTGTTTTTATCTTATTTATTGTTACCACAATTCAAAAAGTTTCACTCAAATACGCGAGTGTTATAATTAATTGTGACGATCGAAAAGAGTCTATCAGGAGGATGTTCTGGCAAGACCAAAACCAGTCTGTCTGATAATAATCGACGGCATCGGAGTAGCTCCTCCGGGGCCCTCTAACGCCATCCGCTTGGCATCTACGCCGACCATCGACAAGCTCAACTCAGATTATTCCTATACTGAACTTTTGGCCTCCGGTGAAGACGTCGGTCTACCCCGGGGATATATGGGTAATTCGGAGGTCGGTCATCTAAATATCGGCGCCGGGCGGATAATCTATCAGGACCTGTCAAGAATAGACCGCTCTATCGAGTCCGGTGATTTTTTTGAAAATCCTGTACTTTACAGGTTTTTTAACGAGCTTCTAAGTAACGATAAGGCGCTTCATCTTATGGGCCTCCTCTCTGACGGCGGGGTACATAGTCATAACGCTCACCTTTACGCGCTACTAAGATTTGCTAAAAAAATAGGCTTAAAGAAAGTTTTCATCCATATTTTTTTAGACGGCAGAGACACGCCTCCCAGAAGCGCCGTTAAATTTATCGAGGATTTAGAGCAAGAAATAGTATCGATCGGATCGGGTAAGATTGCCACTGTATCCGGACGCTACTACGCTATGGACAGGGACAATAGATGGGAAAGAGTAAAGCTGGCATATGACGCTATAATCAATGGCCAAGGCTTAAGGGCCGCCGATGCCAAGGCGGCTGTTGTAAATTCTTATGAACAAGAAATAGCCGATGAGTTTGTCCTTCCTACCATCTTGGAAGATGGTGAAGGGGATGCGAGGCCAAGCGATGGAGACGGGATCGTTTTTTTTAATTTCAGGGCCGATCGCGCCAGACAACTTTGCCGGGCTATTGTAGATAATGATTTTAATGATTTTGATAGAGGGGAAAACAGGCCGGTTGTCCGACTGGTCACTTTTACTGAGTATGACAAAGATCTTGGAGTCCCGGTAGTCTTCTCAAGCGCTGATGTAGACAATACCTTGGCCGATGTTATTTCAGATAACGGTCTGACTCAGTTCCATACCGCTGAGACCGAGAAATACGCTCACGTCACTTTTTTTATAAATGGCGGGGTCGAGGAGGCAAAAGATGGGGAAGACCGCTTGCTCATACCCTCCCCTCAGGTGGCGACCTACGATCTTCAACCGGAGATGAGTGCCCTATTGGTAGGTGAGGCAGTTTGTAAAAACATCGCTTGCGATAAATATGATGTCATGATCGTAAACTTTGCCAATCCGGACATGGTGGGCCATACGGGTCAAGTCGATGCTACCGTCAAGGCTATCGAGACTGTCGATAGCGTTCTTGGAGAAATAGTCGATTGTGTAATTGAAAAGAACGGAGAGTTATTCATATTGTCCGATCACGGGAATGCTGAGATGATGGTAGAAAAAGGTGGTGTCTGGACAGCTCACTCTAAGAATAAGGTACCATTATGGTATGTTACGAAGAATAATAGTTACAGGCTTAAGAATGGCGGACGGCTGGCCGACGTAGCACCCACACTTCTTGATGTTCTGGAAATTAAAAAGCCAAAAGAGATGACGGGTAATAGTCTGATAGAGAGAGATTAGAAAATTAGCTACAATCGACATATAATCCCGCCTTATCCAAGCAATCTCTGAGCCATCGTATCTACCCTCGAGAATTACAAATCTCTTTGTCGTTTGCTTTTGTCCTACACTTAACGACTGACCCCTTAAAGTCCTTACTCCTTACTCTTTACTACTAACTCAGATCCCTCGAATCTGCTTTCGGCTCTCTGCTCTCTTTCTCCTAACTCTTTACTTCTTTACTCCTAACGCCGACCTCCTCAACTCCGCTCTCTGATCCCTTACCCCTATCCCCAAGTTTAAGTAGCTACCAAAAAGTCTATATGCTAACATATCGCTTGGAGGAATACATGGTAACAGTTGTAGTCATTATTCATACGCTTATCAGCGCCGGTCTTATCGGAGCTATTCTTCTGCACTCAGGTAAAGGAGCGGGACTTTCCAGTTCTATGGGTGGAAATGTCTCCTCGGGTACGTTTGGCGGTACCGGAGCGATCGAGAAAAATCTAGACAGGATCACCATAGTACTTGCTGTCCTTTTTGTGTTTACAACGATCATTTTGGTGGCTATCGTCTAGGATTAAATTTAAGTTTTGTCCAAAAAGCGTCGATAAATTTTTTTATTATTTAAGCAAAGGCTTGGTTATTAAAATATTTGAGAGGTGCTTATATTGGAGAGACTAAAAAGATTACTTATCGTTTTATCTATCATCCTCGCTTTGACCTTAATCGTTTCCGGCTGCAATCAGACAGAAAACGGTGACGGAAAAAATGCGTCAAAAGCCGGCGGAGATTTTAACTATTTTCTTCTTGAACCGGTGGCGATCGACCCGTTAAATATTGTTGAAAGCGAAGGGATCAAAGTCGCTAACCAGCTTTTTGATGGTCTAATAGCTTATGATCCGAAAAATATGGAAGTAATACCGGCGGTAGCAAAATCGTGGGAAAGCAACGAAGACGCGACAGTCTTTACGTTTAAGTTAAAAGAAGGCACTAAATTTCATAATGGCGATGCGGTAACAGCCGAAGATTTTAAATATGCGTGGGAAAGAGTGGCGGATCCGGATTCACAGTCGATGGCACCCCTTAATCTTTTCGAACCTATTTTGGGTTTTAATGAGATGATGTCGGGTGACGCGACCAGTGTCGTAGGAATAAAAGTAATCGATGATCACGAGTTGGAAGTTACTTTGAATCAACCCTTTTCTGAATTTATCAAGACACTCGGACACCCCGTTTTTTCACCGGTCTCCAAGAAAGCCATAGAGGACGACCCAAAGGGGTTTGCTGACAACCCGGTCGGTAACGGCCCGTTTATGATGGCCAGTCCTTGGGAGCATGGAAAAGAAATAAAAATAAAGAGGTTCGATGATTATTATGGGAAAAAAGCCTACCTTGATACCGTGGATTTTAAGATATTCGCTGAAAAAGAAACGGGATTTTTAGAGTTTAAAGCCGGTAGTCTGGATTTTGTTCCAATACCTATCGGTCAAGTCAAGGCTACAGTCGAAGAGTTTGGAGATAACGCGATCGTCGGCTTGCCTCAGCAAAGCATCACTTTTATAGGCTTTAACTTAAATAAAAAACCGTTCAAGGATAACAAATATCTCAGGCGGGCAATAGGCGAGGCGTTAAACAGGCCGGGGATGGCTGACGCGATTTTTGAAAACACTCAGATCCCGGCGGTCAATATAGTTCCTCCTATTGGAAAAGTCGACAAGGACCAGGATGAAAAAGCAAGACCGGACACATCGAAGGCAAAGAAGGATCTTAAGAAAGCGGGATATCCGAATGGGGATGGATTAAAGCCGGTTAAACTGGCTTATAGGGCTGGTTTTGCTGAAGAAGAACAGCTAGCCCAAGCGATCCAGTCCGATCTTAAAAAGATTGGAGTTTCGGTGGCGCTAAACGCTTTAGAGGAAGGCGCTTTTTATGACGGCGTTTTTGACGGGACCTTACAGATGTTCATTCTAAGTGTGACCGCGGATTACCCCTCACCGGACGGATTACTGTATCCGTTATTTAACTCCGGGAGTCAATTTAACTTTTTTGGCTATGATGATAAAAAAGTAGATGTCCTTCTAGATGATGAAAGAAGGACTTTAGATGAAGATGAGAGAGATGACATATTTAAAAAAATCGAAAAAGAAGTCTTAAGCGACCGACCGATGACCCCACTTCTTTACGTCGGTAGCGCATCGCTTCATCAGCGTGATGTTGAAGGCGTGGTAATCAACGCTCAAGATGTTGTCCCGCTTGAACGGGTACGGTTTAAAGAGTAAGCTCTAGAAATTACAGGAATCGCTCGCTTCGTTGATGGGCGATCGGTGGGCGGGAAGATGTGGCGGTATGCTGCCAAGCGTTTGATAGAGACTATTTTCGTAGTCCTTGGGGTAATATTTCTTGTCTTTGTCATCTTTCACATTGCCCCGGGGGACCCGTTAACAGTCCTCTCCGGAGGAAGGCCACTCTCATCGACTGTCGAGTCAAATCTCAGGCACAGCTTCGGACTTGATAAGCCGCTTTATCTTCAATACTTTTACTATGTCAAAAATATCTTCACCGGCGATCTGGGTATGTCTTTTAGCAAAAACCGCCCGGTATTTGAGATACTAAAAGAGACCTTTCCCAACTCCGCAAGACTTGCCCTTGCCGCGATAACTCTTGAGGCCATCGTCGGCATCGGCCTCGGTCTGTATTTTGCCGTAAACAGAAGTAAGTTCAAAGACGTTCTTATGACTGTCTCCACAAGCCTATTGATCTCTATACCGGTCTTTTGGCTGGCAATGATCTTGCAGCAGATGTTCGGAGTCAGACTAAAGTGGCTGCCGGTATCGGGTATGGGCGACGGTAGCATTAGATATTATATTCTTCCGGTAATAACCTTGTCGACAGTTTTTATCGCGTTTGTAGCTCAGACGATGCGTTCAAGTATGATCAAAGTGATGGGAGAGGATTATATACGGACAGCCAGAGCTAGCGGTATTCCCGAATCAAAAGTAATAAGAAAGTATGCCTTAAAGAACGCGATATCTCCGGTTATAACCCTTATCGCTTTAGATCTTGGCGCTCTTATGGGTGGGGCCGTCGCGACTGAAGTAATCTTTAACTGGCCGGGAATCGGTAATCAGCTATATCTGGCGATACTGGCCCGGGATCGTCCCTTAGTCATGGGTGCTGTTCTCGCCCTCGTCATAATATTTATCTTTATAAATTTTTTAGTTGATATCTCTTACTCATATTTCGATCCGAAAATCCAAACAGGCGAGAGTTGATAGTAATGCATATTAGAAGTAGTAATAGATTTCGGATCAGAGGAGACGGTCAGGGCAGGATAAATGGTAAAGCATTGGCCGGTATTTTGATGATCTTATTTTTTATTCTTTTTTCTCTTTTTGGAAACCTGATCGGCCCCGGTCCGGACATGGGCCAAGACTACGACCTTTCTCTAAGGCCGCCGTCGCTTTCGCATCCTTTCGGAACAGATCTCTTGGGGCGGGATATGTACGCGAGAGCGGTAACCGGTGGTCGGATATCACTCCTTGTCGGGTTTCTATCTATAGCGGTATCACTTCTTATAGGCCTTCCGCTGGGAGCTATAGCCGGTTATTATGGCGGGTGGATCGATACGATCATTATGAGGCTGGCTGACATTTTTTTATCCATGCCGACTATTCTCGGAGCACTGCTTATTATGGCTTTGATCGGTCCCGGTCTTATTAATATCTTAATCGTCTTTGCGATGCTCGGTTGGGCATATATAGCGAGACTTTTTCGATCTAGTGTAATTTCAATCAAAAATAGCGATTTTGTATTATCGGCAATTGGTATTGGAGCCAGTGGTCCGCGGGTTATCTTGCGCCACATCGCTCCGAACAGCGTTGGGCCGGTACTCTTATTTGCGCTGATGAACATCGGGACGGCAATTCTGGCAGAGTCCGTACTTAGCTTTTTGGGGGTCGGCCTTCAACCGCCTGCTGTCTCATGGGGATATCTGCTTTCTGAATCAGTAACGCGTTATATGGTCGCCCCATGGCTCATGTATTTTCCAGGGGCCTTATTAACACTTAGTGTCATTGGGTTTACCTTGATGGGCGAGGGCGCGAGAGCTGCGTTTGACCCTAAGGAGAGAGATGAATAAACCTCTGCTGAGGGTTGACGGATTATCGATTTCGACAAAGGGTGGAAAGGAGATATTAAAGAATATCTCCTTCGACCTTGCAGCGGGAAGATCGCTTGGAATCCTTGGGAGTTCCGGATCGGGAAAGAGTACGTTGGCTCTGGCGATCAAAGGCCTTCTTGGAGACTCTATTTCCGTCTCGGGAAGCATCTCTTTTAAAGGGGTGGAGGTCGTCGGCTGTGGAATCAGTCAGGGGATCGGGATGATATTTCAAGATATCAGCTCATCGATCAATCCTGCGTTTACTATAAATGACCAGCTAAGCGATGTAATAATGGAGAGTCAAAAGATTAAAAAAACAAAAGCGCTCATGCAAGCCAAGGAGATGCTCAGCAGCTTCGGGCTTGGTGTTTTAAAAGGCGTCGCATTCTATCCCTACCAGTTAAGCGGCGGGATGAAGCAGCGATTTTTAGCAGCGATGGCTATTGCAACGGAGCCATCGCTGCTAATAGCCGATGAACCGACATCAAACCTTGATATCATGACCTCCGCGAATGTCTTAAGGTCCATTGATGAGTATCGAAAAAAATCAGGTTGTGCGTATATCCTGATCAGTCATGATCTTTCTATCCTGAGGGAGATGGTGAGCGATATAATCGTCATGGATAAAGGTGAGATCATTGAGGCGGGCCCTATGAGAGTCGTTATCGATAAGCCCAAGAGTCAAGCCGCGAGGAAATTGGTGGAATCGGAGCTTACGATAGAAGGAGCCGGGGAATTTCGCCTAAGCAGAAATGCGAAGCAGACAAAAGAGGGGGTGAGCGGTGTTAAGGGTAGATGATATATCAAAAAAATACACAATAAAGGTAGGGCGGGGAAGATTTGAAGAGACAACAGTTTTAAAGAACGTAAGTTTTGAATTAAAAATGGGTGAAGTCCTTGGTATAGTCGGTGAAAACGGCAGCGGAAAATCAACGCTCGCAAAAATTTTAATGGCGCTCCTTGGGCCATCGAGCGGTAGAGTATTGTTTGAGAGTAGAGATATTTTTAAGATGAAAAAACGGGAGCTGCTTGAGTTTAGAAAGGACGTACAGATCGTTTGGCAGAGTCCCGATACCACGCTGAACCCGACGATGACTGTTTGCAATACTTTGCTTGAGCCTTTAAAGATACATAATTTAAGTAAAGAAGGTAATTCTAAAAATAAAATAGACGAAGTACTTGGCCTAGTCGGGCTGGAAAGCGAACACTTGGAAAAATATCCCCATCAGCTAAGTGGCGGCGAGCGTCAACGCATAGCTATCGCCAGGTCACTTATGGTCGAGCCAAAGGTACTCATATTAGATGAACCGCTCTCTCAACTAGACGCGGCGCTAAGACTCAGGCTAATAGAAACGCTTATCGATATAAAGGAAAAGCGAGGGATCTCCTATGTCTATATAAGTCATGATCTGGCGTCTCTTAGGTTATTGTCAGATAGAGTACTCATTTTTAGCAGCGGTTCGATTGAGCGAGAATTAAGTATTGAAGAGATATTATCAGGCGGTGACCTCATGTATTTTGAAGATATGGCTTCATTTAGTTCGTGATTCCCCGAGTAAAACTTTAAAAACGCCCTTAAGAAATTCTTCCTGCTTCCGATAAGTAATAGTAAAGACCATAAGCAAAAGAGTTAACTTAATTTTTTATGCGGATCGTCGCTATTTATAGCATCAGACACACTAAAGCGATGTCGATCTCTTTAAAGAGCAAGGAAGAAATGAGAGAAAAGATAAAGATAGTCATCGCTTACCATCATCGTCTTTTGGGGCAGGCGCTTATTGAGGCGCTATCATCACAGGATGATTTTCAAGTAGTAGGGTGGTCGAAATTATTTCGGGAAGCTCGGCGGGAAGCTTTGGAGCATAACGCGGATGTCATTGTTACGGCAGCAACGCTTACCGGCAATACATCCATAAAATCAAATGGTTGCGATCTTTTAGTAATTCCTCTTTCCGGTGGAAGTCCGAGCGAGAATGGCTCCATTCAGAGTACAAGGATTTCTCTAAATGGCGAAATAAAAGATCTTTGGAATCTAATATTTTCAGCCGCGGCGAAAAACGGTCACGAGTTGGTGGAGGCATCAACGGATGGCGGTGGTCATTCTGATCCGCTCACCAAAAGGGAGCGCGAGATATACAGTTTGATAGCGCAGGGTCTTTCGAATCAGCAGATAGGTAATCTTCTATTCATCACAGAGAGGACTGTCAAGTACCATGTTAGTAATGTCCTTAGAAAGTTGAACGTGGGTTCAAGAACAGAAGCCGCGGTAAGGTACGTCCGGGCGGCAAAGTAATTAAAATTTTCTATCTCATTTTTTAAAAACTTTTGAAAATTGGTAGACGACTGATATCGCGAGGATTGTCGAGCCGAGAAGAAAGAGAAGTATAAAAGAGATCGGCAACAGGGCTTTAGGGCTTACGGAGGACGCTATACCTTTCCAAGACTTTTTAGAGAATACTGAAAAGACAAGGTCACCTTTCTTTTCAGACGAGTTCTTAATCGTACTGTCAAATATCGAACCCTCCGTATAGATATCTTTTTTTGACTTCCACAGGGTAACACCTTTATTGTCTTTTATATCACCGCTCAGCGAGACCTTAAGTAGAGCGCCGCTTCTTATGCTTACGCTTGGAAACCAAAAATAAATCTGACCATGCGAAGACAGGTCTTTGGCATCCTTGGACACAGAAACAAGGCGCTTGCCCTCGACGACCTGTTCTTTGCCCTTACGAAGCATCTCGGTTACTTCCAGATGAAGCCTGCCGTTAAGTTCGTCATTCAATACCCCGGCGACTACACTGATACCCGAGATGTTATTCTCGCTGGAAACGAATGTCTGAGAAACGGTATTTTCGTTAGTGACGGTTGCCATATAGCCGGTGTAGCCAAGCCCTGTGGTCTGGCTCGCGCTTTTAAATGCTAAAGGCCGGGACCCTAGAACTAAGATTAAGAGAGATATGCATATCAATAAACGGATAAGTTGTTTCATCTAATAATAGAAAGGCACGATATAGTTGTAGATTACCACTAGATTGAAAAGAAAGAAACCGCTAAAGAGCGCGGTTAGAGCTGTGTCGCCGTAACCTTTAGGGATCAATCTACTGATGCCGTACGTCATCAGGATAGTTAATGGGACACTGACAATGAATATGTACCTGCCTCCGGCACCGCCAAATGTATCGTAATAACTGGTTGCTGTGTAGGTAAGTACTATGGAAGATATGAAAAATATCATGACAATAAGCGTGTTGCTATTGGTTTTTTTAAGTAGAGATAAAAAGTTCTTTATCAGGCCCTCTTTTGTATCTCTATTTTCGACATGCCTTATCAAGAAGCCGATGATCGAGGCGATTATTCCGGCCAAGGCAAAGAGGGTAAAGTAGTCTAGTGTTTCGTATAGACGGTCGCTTAATGGAATATCAAACCATCCAAAAGTCCCCCAAAATTGTTTGAACATTCGGCTACGAAAATCAAGAGTGTTTGAGGCTCCCGCGCTTCTAACAAGATATTTATAATTACCGGTAAATACAAAAGCGCTTATAGAGAAAGTGACGGATATGAAAATAACCGAAAAGATCGCCGAAGAAATACCAAGACCCCTCTTTCTTGTAAATGGTTCCGGTGAGTCTGTTGTTCTACGTTTTGACCACAACCATCTAATAGTGATTAAAACCATGAGAATAAAGAATGAAGCGACGATTATGGCGAACCTTTCTTTTGTGAAGATGCCGCCAATTGCTATCAAGGCGATCAGTAATACTCTTTTTATATTTAGCCCATTCTTAACTGCGAGAACACCTTGATAAAAAAGGAGAGCGCAAAAAGTATTTAGTAATCCGTCAGACTGGACCGATCCGGTTATAAAGACGAGCTGAGGATTTAAGACTATAAGAGTTGGTGCTCCGTAGTGAAGGAAAGTATTTTCCGGAAAAACCTCGCGTGCGATCAGAAACGTCAAGAAGGCGACTATCAGTAGTTGGATCAGGCCGAAGAATCGTATCGTCAAGACCGATCCCTTCTCGCCCCAAAGACCTCCAAAATAGTAAAAAGGCGTCGCGGCTAAATAATAAAGGGGCGGGTGGTCGATCTGCTTCTCGGTAGTTATTCCGGGTATTTTTAAATCTTCGGCGACGGTCTGGATCTCACCAAAATATCTGGGCTCGTCGGGGGCCTGCCACTTAGGGACCAAAGTGATAAACATCATCCCATTGATAAGACCAAATATGAGGATGAGGACGATAAGCAGTCGCCTGTGACCTGTCAATTTTTTTTCTGAATCAGCGATTAGGTGTACCTCTGTCGGTGGATGACTTGTTAAATTAAAATATAGCAGGTGGAGGCTTTCAGTCAAGCCACTCAAAAAGAGCTAAGATACCGGCTTAGGCTAATCGACTTCAAATTCGCTCGGTGTTATAATCGTCTAGTTTTTATTCAAGTCCGAGTGGCGGAACTGGTAGACGCGCAAGGTTGAGGGCCTTGTGGCCGCAAGGCTGTGGGGGTTCAACTCCCCCCTCGGACACGAAATGGTATTTAGATGATAAATCAAACATACATTTCATCGGTCATTCTGGACGCAAGCGAAAAATTTCCAACCTCCGTCTTTGTGAGGAGGTGCTCTTTGCCGACGTGGTAATCTCGACCCTTAAATCTCTATCAGTTCTCATGTTCTTAGCTCCTTCGCTCTAAAGTTAGCGCTCAGGATGACCAACATACGGTCACTTTTACAATTTATAATCTTTTTTACCCTTTACTACTGACCACCCCAATCTGCTGTCGGCTTTCCTGTCCTTAGATACTTCACATTCAAATCAGCGTTCAGGATGACCAACATACGATAACTTTCACAATTTAATATTTACAACTTGCAATTTACAATTCGAGAAGCGCGCTGCTTCTCGCCCCCTATCCCATAGCCCAGTCTCTCCCTCAATCTATAAAGTCTTTGCAAGCAGATACCGATTGTTTCCAGTATGTGAAAGTCCGGCTAATCGATCGGAGATGATTATGGGTGTAGATCTAAACAAAGATAATTCAGAGGTGCTAGACGCAAACGTTCTAGCAAAAAACAAACTTATGTATCTATTTTCCTTAACAATGGGAGTTTCGTTTGTAGCTTTCTTTCTAATGAGATCAACGTCCCCGCTTGCCAGTATTGCATTTTTTCTAGTCAGTATCGTCTGTACGGCGGTAATCGCAATTGGTGAAGTTAAGAGGATGTTTAGGTAAGACAGCTTTTTCTACACTCTTTTTTTATAAATCAACATCGGTCGTTTGGGATTTTTTAACTGGAAATTCAGATATTATCAATGCAGCCATGATGATGGTAATGATTAAGAAAATTAGAACGACTATCGGTGCTAAAATTGATTTCTTCTCAAACCTCTCCAGTATTGAAAAGAAGCCCTTTTTTTCATAAATAGTAAAAGCCAGATCACCGGAGACCGGAGTAGTATTTATTAAGCTAGATGGATTTGTGATATATAACTTACCGGACTCATAAATTTCATTTTTTGACTTAATAATATGGAAAACTGAACCTTCTTCAAGTTTAGAATCTAATATCATTAAGTAGGTACCTTTTTTGAAAATTATTGATGGAAATGAAAAAATGAGTTGATCGTCCACGGAAAAATATTCCAATTCTTTTTCAACGTTTACAAGCTTATCACGAGGTCGTAATTTGGAGCTGCTTGGAGAAGCCGTTTCATAGATCGCAAGATTTAAACTGCCCACGATTTTTTGTGAGCTACTATGGTTAAGGCCGATACCGGTAAGACGCGAATCTTCATTTATGACAAAAGATTGCATTATCTGCTTTTCATTCGTCAATGTTATAAATTCCTGATCATTGTTATTGACGACTTTCATTAATTGGAAAGAGGTTTTGTCTGAGGCAAGTATTATGCCAACTATTAGAAACATTACTATGATCCAAAATAATTTTTTCATAATCAATAATAAAAGGGGACGATGTAGTTGAATAAAGCGACAAAGTTAATAATAAATAAACCAATAAAAATAAAAGTAAAAAGACGTTTATTTCCTGCTTCGGCAAGATTATTAAGCCCTATTGAAATGAAAATAAAAAAAGGAATAATAATTATGAAGAGATAACGTCCTTGGGAACCGGCTCCATATAGTTCATATTGAGAAACAGCAATTAAAGATAAAATTATTGATGATACAAAAAAAATGTAAATTATTAAATGATCCGAGCTGACAAGCCTTTTCTTATTATCTATCACAATGCTGAATGCTTTATTATCTTTTGAAAATATATATTTTGGAACGCTTATTAATTTAAGAAAACCGACCATTATCCCTACACTCGCTAAAATGGGTAACCAGTTTATTAGTTCGTACTCTCTTTGGCTCATGGGAATATTAAGCCAGCCAAAATAACCCCAGAATTGTCTGAAGAGATAATTTCCAAAGCTTGAGTCATAAGAGATGTGTATGACCCTTGCTTGTTCTCTGGATATTAAATCTAAGTTTGAAAAAATTAGAAAAAAACTCGCCAGAAAGACAAAAACGTCTATAACTCGAATTTTTCTAACTATTGATACAAGCGATAGGTCAAACCTTCTCCATACGAATCTTATTGTTAAGAGAAGGAGAAGTAAGCCTAATACATAAGTCGCTATTAAAAAGCGCTCCTTTGTGTAGAGTCCACCAAAGATTACTAGGGTCATAAAGATTACGGATTTTACGTCGATACCTTTTTTTACAAGGCGTGTTCCCTGCCAGAAAAAGAGAGCAAAAAAGAAATTCAGCAGACTATCACTATTTACAGAACCATTGATAAAAGTTAATTGAGGATTCAGCAAAATTAGCGCCGGCGTCATTAGCTGGATAAATTCGCTTTCGGGAAAAAGTTCTTTAGCAATAAGATAACTAATCAGGCCGATTCCAATTAACAATAATATCCCAAAAACTCTTATAGCATAAACCGACGCCGCCTCGCCCCAAAAAGAGCCGACTAAATAGAAGGGTGTGGCTGCCATATAATATAATGGAGGATGGTCAATAAATTTTGGATTATTAATGCCGGGTATCTTATGCTCCATTGCTACGACTTCGATTTCTTGATAATAGGCTGGCTCATCGGGTGCCTGCCATACAGGGACTAAAGAGATAAACACTAAGCCTTTTAACAAGCCAAAAAAAAGAATAAATGTAAGTACTTTTATTTTTCTATCTTTTGTCATTTTACTTCCCACTGATCTAAACATGAGTATTACAACATCAACCTAGAAATCATAGTAAGCATCAAGACTGAAGCGACAGAGATCTTAAATAATATTTCCATTCCATTAATCTTAAGACCGTAAAGTCCCATCAAAACTAGTCCCAAAGCAGGGAAAATCATTAATGGCAAACTTATAACATCGAAAAATCCATTAATGCGGGCTTCACCAATAATAAAAAGGATAAAATATGAGATCGAAAACAAGCCCAAACCAAACAACTGCGTAGAATTAAGCAGGGGGTCTCCACTATTCTTTGAACTTAAAGTCAGTCGGAAAGTTAACTTTTCACTTTCTTCCACTAGGGTTTTATTAATAGAATATTTACGAGAAAAGTACTTGAAGATTAATATTATTAGTCCAATGCTTGTTAGTGAAGATAGTATAATGAACGATAAAGATATAAAAGGTAGTTGGATAGAAGTCGTGTTGAAGTAAGTAGTAAAGTTTTGAAGTATCAACCTATTTATATTAGTAAGCCCTAGTACTCTTCGAAAATTATAGATGATTTGCAAATAGGTTTTGTTTTCTAAAATAAAAAAAATGGCGCTTGCTCCGAAAACCCCTCCCAATGCTATTGTTATGAGCCATGTTAAATATGGTTTCACCAGACTCTCGTTTTTCTTATAAAGCAAGAATAATGACGACACAATAAATAGAGGAAGTAATATATAAAAGGCTAAATCTGCGTCCATCTTAAAAAAAAGATAAAGAGGCACAAGGGGAATCATTGTATTTAAGTAGGAAGTTTCTTTTGTTAAATAAAATAAAGAATATAAGTAGATTATAAAAGTCGAGATGAATAAGACTGGGCCTCCGGCTATCTGGGTATATTGAAAGAAATCGGGATTAAGGCTAAGTAAAGTCGGCAATAGAAGAGGATACACCTTTAAATCCGGAAATATCAATTTCCCGATCTGATATGATAGCCAAATACTGAAACTTGCCAACAAAATACCAAAGGCTCTAAGAAAAAAAATTTTAATGTTTAAGTCAGCGCTGGATATTATGGAGTAAAGCGGCTTGTAGATAATGATCGTAAAATTCACTTCTTGCCCGGTCGCGCTCGGCGTATTGTTATCAAGGTTTTGGATTAAGAAAGTCTCTAATGCGACTGGTTCGGTACTAGAGGCGTTTATCAAGGACACCATGGCAAAAAACATCACTAAGGCAATCGCCAAGTAACGTTCCGTTTCCTCCGTAAAACTAAATAGTTTAGACATGTTATTTTAAATATCGTTTAATAGCTCTTCCCATCTATAAATATTTTTCTGAATTGTTCTGTTTTCTAAAACGTATTCCTTAGCGTTAGCCCCTAACTCTTTTCTTTTATTTTCGTCGGTCAATAGATTACCGATATATTTTCTCCAGTCAGAGTGATTTCTTGCTAAGAAACCGGTCGTTCCATTATCAATGCTGTTGTAAGCGGTCCTCTTTGATGCAATGGTCGGTATTCCCATAGTTGAATATTCAAGGAATTTAATATCGCTTTTACATTCATTGAATTCTGAATCAGTCAAAGGGCATAATCCTACGTGAAAATCTTGAAAAAGTTTGTGATGGGTAAGTTCTTCTGAAAAAGGTATTCCTTTTCTAAAAGTACTTTTCTTAAAGAAATTTCCGGGGTCATATCCGGCAAGTACAAAGTCGAAAGGATATTTGTTTTGGACTTCATTTACGACGCTTTTTATTAGTTTCAGATCTTCAAAATGCGTCGGACCGCCTTGCCATCCGACCGTAGGTGTCTTATTGAGATTATTTGAAAATGAGAATGCGAACTCATCTACTGAGTTCGGCAAAACGAAAACTTCATTATTGATCTTCTCGTAAGCGCTTACGAGCGGCTCTACTGAAACAGTTACAGCATGAGCAATAGACATAGTTTCCTTGAATATCTCGAGAGTTTTTTCAGTATAGAATTGTGTCGCTGGATTGTGAGATTCGAGCGATAAAAAATTATCGTCGTAGTCGATAATAATTTTCTTACCTTTTTTCTTCCACTTCATTATTTCTTTCAAGGCCATGGCGTTATATTGACGCTGGAATATTAAAATATCTGAAGAGTTGAAATCATCATATGTCGGATCAGTAGTTACTTCGTATCCATTTTCTTTTAAGGCTTTACCCGGCAGTATCATCCTATAGTAAGAGCAGGCGTTATGATCACCTCTTACCATTGCGATTTTTGGCTTGTTCATATAAATAGGTATAGCTCCTCGAGTAGTTAGCAAAAAATTCTAAGAAAATTATATTATTTATATGTCCAAAAGTAAAAAAGCCCATTTACTTGAAATGACATTTATTAGTCAATTTCAGATGAATAATATCTGAGTCGTTGCGAGGTTAAACTGGAGTTTGGCTGAGCTGTTAAAAGGCAAATGCGATTGGAAGCAAGTTCATGGGATAAAAGATCGATTAGTAATAAACGAACTTTCATGGCTTTAAGCTAAAAAATCAAAATGCTTCATGGAAAAGATATTTTTTGATTATAGGCCCTCAAGTAGCCTTTCCCATCTCCATACGTTTTTTTGAATCGTTCTTTCGCGAGCCACATAATCTTTTGAAGCCTCACCTATTTCCCGCCGCTTTTTTTTATCCTTGATCAATTCGATAAGATACTTTCTCCAATCCGACTGATTTCTTGCCAGATAGCCTGTCAGTTCACTGTTGATTGTATTGTATGTGACAATATCCGATGCGATCGTCGGGATTCCAAGAGAAGAATATTCGACAAATTTAATATCACTCCTACATATATTAAAGGGCGTATCTTGCAAAGGGCAGAGCCCGATATCGAAGTCTCTAAAGAGATCGTAATGGGTGAGTTTGGGGGAAAAATCCTGCCACTCTCTGAAGGTATTCTTTTTAAAAAAACCTTCAGGCTTGTATCCTGATAACACGAATTCGAATGAATATTTGGATTGGACTTCACTGATCACACTCTTAATCATCCTTAAGTCATCATGATGTGTTGCCGACCCTTGCCATCCAACTACTATAGAATCAGTATATGTTTTCTTTTGGGATAGCGTTGAATCATCGATGTAATTAGGCAAAACATGAACATTATCATGATATTTTGAGAAAAGTTTGGCGAGTGGTTCGACAGTAGTTGTTAAGGCATCCGCCAACTTGATAATTTTTTTAATTCTGTCTAGCGTACTTTCATCGTACTCACTATATACCGGATTAGTCTTATCAAGATCAAAAAAATTATCATCGTAATCTATGACAATTTTTTTACCTTGAGATTTCCATTTTTTAATATCGTCAAGTCGGGCTTCAATAGTCTCGGGAGTAAATACCAGGCGTTGAAAGTATAAAAAGTCTACTTTTTCAATATCCTTGACTGGTGGATCAAAACAGGCAAAATGGCCTGCTTCAGTCAAGCCGCGATACGGCACGTAAGTCCTGTAGTAACCGCAAGCATCATATTTTGGCCTAAGAAAAGCAATTTTAAATTTCAATATTTATCACATGTCCGATCAATTTAGATTAAGTAAACTATTTAAAATGGAATATTTGTTTCTCTGCACTAATTTTCGCTATAAAAATTACTTCCGATTCTTATTTAACCAATTCATTTATCACATCGATGATTCTATCCATCGCTTTACCATCGTTTAGATAATTAAGATAGTATTTTGATTTCTCTCTTTTTTTTGCTAGCTCATCTCTAAAATCTTCATCAAAAAGTGCATTTTCAAGCGTTGCTTTAACATCTTCGGATTTTCTTACATAAGAAAAAGCTTGGTCTTTATAGAATAAATGATCGCTTTGATCTAAAAAATCGAGTATGACTACCGGTTTGTCTAAAAGTACCGCGTCAATGCATATCGTTGATTTGAAGCTTACCAAAAGATCACATGCAGTTAATGCTTCTTTCAGGTTCTCCGTCGTAATTATCGCATCGTTGATATTAAATTTATTGGTAAGCTCTTGGAAATATTCAGGCGTATGAGGTTGCGTGAATCCGGGGTGAACCTTAATAAGTAGTCGCAGGTCGTCATGTTTTTTTCTCAGATCACAAAATGCTTCCATGAATGAGTGGTTTGCGGTTTCTAAGGATTTAAGACGATTAAAGTACAATGCACCTTGAGGAAAGGCGCTCGTTGTGCCAAAAACGATCAAACGATCCTTCTTATCGCTAGTTAACTCATTTATGTGATCAATACTTGAACAACTGACTTTATCAAATTCAATTCGGCCGGTTACTTCCATCTTGGAGTCATCAACGCCATAAAAAGAAAAAACATCTTTAGATACTGGTGATAAGTTGGCCATTTTTTTATCCGCGTATATCTTGCGCTCCATATGATCATGCCCATAGCCTTGTATGCCACCATGAAGAAGCTGTAAGACAGGAATGTCCTTTGCTTGGGCGGCTCGTGTAAGCGTTTTTTCTTTGAATTGAACATCAGTCCAGACTAATACTAAAGCGATATCGTTATTCTTTATAAGATTTTCAAAGACTTCGATATATATTATTTCCTCAATGAATTGGTTATATAAATGGTCACATAGATCTTCAGCGAAGCTATTAAAGAAACTATTATTATCGATGGAAAAGATATTCTGAAAAGATTTTTGCCTAAAAATTTCTGGAAGTTTCTTTTTAATTTTTAAAGATGTCTTCTCTACCCAGTATTTGACCTTATCATTATCGAAATCATGGAAGTTTTCACATAGAATATTTTTATTAGCTAATTTATTTGATAGTTCTGTTTCCACGACTAAATCGAATTTACCGCTATTATATAATCTTTCTAGAAGCTCTACGTATTCCGGTCTATCTCTTACAATAGCAAGAATTTTTTTTCTATCCATTTGATTTTCTAAAAAGTAATTGCTTTATTATTTTGTGACGGAGATCATATCTTGCCAGCTCGCCGAGGTTTATTCCTCTGTATGCAGCAAGCTTGCTAAAGTCAGGATGCTTATACCAGTTATCTAATATATTTTCTATTTGAACATTGATACTACACAGCTTGCAGTCATCATCTTCAAGATAATCATGACTGCAAGATTCGCAGATCTCTTTTTTTTCAGGTTCGTCTTTTAAAAAATCTACTTTCTCTTCCAACATTCTCTCCGTTAACTTAATTAATTTAGGAACATATTAAGATTTATTTAATAATATCAAATTAATTCAAACTGCCACATGATTTATTTTTACTTAACTAGTAATCAAATATTGCTACCTGCAATTCTATTTAAAAAGTGTCTTCCTCAGCGTTTAATTATCTTCTCTATAGGATAAAAAAACAATGAGACTAGGAAAGGTTAAAAGATGAAGGTCGCAATTGTTTTTCCGCCGGATAAGGCTGATAAAAATAGATTTAAA
>SDBV01001149.1_pt1 | contig 39418 bp, 41 predicted proteins | sample 2277081 | NCBI WGS metagenome assembly SDBV01 (sample SAMN10402039, study PRJNA504765) | marine sediment metagenome | isolation source: marine sediment core GS10_PC15, 223 cmbsf | place: Arctic Ocean: Southern Knipovich Ridge | collected 2010 | reverse complement strand
CTGCGCCCCCTTGGCGCCAGTCTGCCGAAGGGCGGCAGGACTGTAGAACTCCGCGCCACGGTAGAGGCCAATGGAGAGGTTTATAAATCGAACACCGAAAAGGTGGAACTGGTTAAATCTTCAGTCGGCGGTGCAAAACCTCCGGGTGCGCCTCCTCCGCCGGGCTTTGGCGGACGTAAGGGCTCTGGCGGGCTTTTCGGGCAACGGGACGATTTCTTTGGCATGTTCGGCAGGCGCTACAACAAGGACGATTTCATGGCGCAGGCCAGGGTAAGCAAGCCGCAGGTTTACGCGGGGCAGGAGGTAATTTACACACTCTCCTTTTACCGGGCGACGGAAATACAGTCGCAACCCAACTTCTTTTTGCCCGATATGAAAGGCTTCTGGACCGAACACCCGCCCGACAGAAAAAGGGTCGGCTCCCAACTTGTGGAGATAGCCGGCAGACGCTACATGGCAATCGAGCTTGTTGCGATCATCTATCCGATCTCGGCGGGTGATGCGGTAATTGGCAAGGGAAAGGTGCGTTTTCAGCCGGATTTTTTCGCTTCTCCCATCGAGCTTGAGTCGCGGGAGATAACGCTTAACGTACTGCCCCTGCCCGAGGAGGGAAAGCCGGAAGATTTCAGCGGTCTGGTGGGAGAATTCCAGATAGACGCCATGCTGAAGGCCAGGCCAAAGGAAGTTATCGCGGAAGTCGGCAGGCCGATTACGCTAATCGTAACGGTATCGGGCGCCGGCAACCTGCATGAGATAAAAGAACCGTTGCGGCCCGAACTCAAAGGGTTTGAAACGTACGAGCCGGAAATCAACGACGATCTTTCGCGCTCCTCCAAAGGTAGCCGGGGTTCGCGGAGCTTCACCTACATACTCGTGCCGCAAAGGGAGGGAAAGCTCGAAATAGGGTCTTTTAAAACTTCGTACTTCGATCCCGAAAAGGGCGAATACCGGCAGATAAGAACCGAACCGATGGGAATAGAAGCCGCCCCCGGCGCACAGGCGTCTGTAGGCGGCCAGGCCGCGCTTCCGGCAAGGCAGAAACTTGAAAGGCTTTCAACGAATATACGCCACATAAAGCCCGACGTTAAAACCCTCGGCCCACAGGGACGCCCGTATTACAAGCGCGCGTCGTTTTATATATACCCCGCTTTGCTTATGGCGGCATTGGGGGTATACGTCGTTTATGTAAACAGGCGGCGGAAACTTCTAAGTGACAGCGAATACGCAAGGAACATCCGCGCAAAGCGCATGGCAAAAGAACGGCTGGACAACGCCGGTAAACTTTTGCGGGAAAACGACAGCGAAGGCTTTTACGGCGAGATGGACCGCGCCGTTCGGCAGTACATTGCGGATAAATTCAACGTCTCGCCGTCAGGAATTTCGCGTGAAACCATGCGCGAAATCTTTAATGAAAAACGTTCCGCAATCAACGGGAACACAATCGACACGGTATCGCGGATACTTAGTCAGTGTGAAAGCGCGCGGTTTGCGGGAAAGAGCGCAAATGCCGAGGCCATGAAAAAGCTCCTTGAAGACGTGCGGACGGTAATTTTCGAGATGGAGAAAAAGATCAAATGAAACGCATGGCGCCACGCTTATTACTTGCCGTTCTGGCGTCTATGGCCGCTTTTGCGCCAGGTGGAGACGCCTTTGCCCAAAGTCCGGCAGACTACATGAACCGCGGAAATGCCGCATATAGGGCGGGAGACTACGGGTTGGCTATAGAACTTTATAAAAATGCGGGCGTGGAAAATGCCAGCCTTTTCTACAACCGTGCCAATGCGCACTTTAAAAAAGGGGAAATCGGACTTGCCATAGTTTATTACATTCGAGCACAGCGGATTAAGCCGCGTGACAAGGACATCCGCTCCAATCTGGAGTACGCCCGGAAAGTTAGGGCGGACAGGATGGAAACAGAAAAAGAACACTGGGCTCTTGCCGCGGCCGCAGTTCCATACAGGGCGCTGTCCATGAACGAACATGCCTTTGCGGAGCTTTTTCTATTAACGCTGCTTTTGGCTTTGCTTGCTTTTAACGCGGGGTCATTGAAGGAAAACGTGAAGGAAAACACGCGCTTAAAAACAAAGGGAGCCGCGATTGTTGTAGCGGTTTTGCTGTGCGCGCAGGCGGCGGTAACGGGAGTAAAAACGTATAACGAAAAAGTCGTGGCCCATGCCGTGGCGACGGCGGGCGAAACAACGGCATTTTCAGCTCCGTCAAGCGATTCCGATAAGGTTTTCGAACTTCACGAAGGAATAGAGATGGTAAGAAAGCGCGGCGAAAACGGCTTTGCGCTTATTGTATTGCCAACCGGATGGACGGGATGGATTTCCGAAAAGGCGTTGGAAGTAATCTGAACTTTTCATAGTTGAACGAAGACGCCAAATCCGGCAAAAAGCATTTCCTGAAAAAATTTAATGGCTCGAATCCTTACAAAATTAATCCTTGAGTTTTATGAAAACAACATTTATTGTTACAAGTGGTAAGTACATGTTACAAAATGCGTCTAAACGAGGAGGGGAGATTATACAACAAAATAGGGAAAATCGCAGAATGCTCATTCAGAGCATAAAGGATTTACCCACCCTGCCAATAGTTTTCCGCAAAATGATCGAGATGGTGGAAGACGAAAAAACCAGCGCGAAAGATCTTTCGGACCTCCTGTCGAAAGACCAGTCGATTATGTCTTCCATTTTGAAACTGGTGAATTCAGCCTTTTACGGGTACCAGGGCAAAATCGCTTCAATCAATCAGGCAATTGTGATTCTTGGTTTCAGCGCCATCAGGAGCATTGCGCTCGGCACATCGATATTTTCCACCACGGGCAAAAAGAAAGCGGCTAGCGGATTTGACCGCAACGCGCTATGGATTCATTCCCTTGGCGTGGCAACGGGCGCCAGGATACTGGCCAAAGATTCAGGCTACAAAGACATCGAAGAGGCATTTGCCGCCGGGCTTCTGCACGATGTGGGGAAAGTGGTTTTCGACGCGTTCTTTTCCAAAGATTTCCGTGAAGTTGTTAAACTTGTCCAAAACGAAAAAATACCTATACGGTACGCGGAAAAGGAAGTTCTGGGCCTTGACCATGCGGAAGCGGCCAGGATTCTTTTGAAGAAATGGCAACTGCCCGAAGCGGTGATAAGCGCCGCAAGTTATCACCACAACCTGCATTCCGTGTCTGAAGAGTACAGAAAACTGACATCGATAGTCAGCGTTTCAAACAGAATTTGCTGCAAACTGCGTATCGGATCGGGCGGGGATCGCAATGTGCCCCTTATTTCCAAAACGGCAATAAAGGCGCTTAAACTTAACCAGTCAAAAATCGGCGGCATCGAGGAGAAATTAGAGGAAGCTAAGGAAAACATCTTAATGTTCGAGTTGAAATGATGTCGGTAAAACTTAAAGATAAAAACCTTCAGCTTAGAAAAATGCTGGAAGCGGAAAGGAAGGAAAAAAAGGTCTTTTCCGACGCCCTTGCGGAGATGAAAAAAGGTTTCGGCGTAAAAGTTAAAGAACTCTCCATCCTGAGCAGGATAGGTGATTCTATAAGTTCGAGCCTGGACGAAGAGACAGTGTGTAAAAGCATAATTAATATTCTGATATCCGAGATGACAGCGGAAAACTGTTCCGTAATGTTGGCATCCGACGACGGCAAGACTCTTCGGCTAAAAGCGGTACAGGGCCAGACGCAGCCCAGGCCGCGCTATTTCAGCGATGACAAGGTATCCACGGTGATAAAGGTTGGCGACGGCATAGCCGGAAAAGCCGCGAAAACCGGCAAAACCGTCCTTGTAAAAGACACGTCAAAAATTAGGGGTTTCAAAAAGCTAAGTGGCGGCATTGAAACCATTTCATCCCTTTTGTGCATACCGATAAAGGGGAAGGACGGTCTTACAGGCGTCATTAACATGAGCCATCCGAACGTCGGCGAGTTCACCAGGGAAGACGAGCGTCTCTTCAACCTTATCGCAAACCAGGCGGCATCGGCCTTTGACAACATAAAGTTATTCGCAAAAGTCAAAAAAATGGCCCAAGACCTGGAGCGCCTTGTTATGGAACGCACAAAAGAACTTAGTGATTCCGAACAGAAATATAAAAATCTCATGAAATACGGATCGGACGCAATTTTTATTGTTTCGTTGGAAACAGGCAAAATTTCCAACTGCAACGAGAAGGGCGGAAAGCTTGTCGGCCTGCTGCCAAAAAAGTTGATCGGTAGGCATGTAAAGGAGCTCTTCCCGAAAAACAGAATAAATAGCGCAAAAGAACTCTTAGAAATGCCTGAAAAACGCAAAAAGTATTTGCACGGCGATGCTTACGTAAAATCCGCTAAAAGGAAAAAGGAAGTACCCGTTTCCCTTAGCGCCAGCGTAATAAAACTGCACGACGGTCCGGTGCTGTACCTTACGGTGCGGGATATTACGCAGCGCGTAATCCTTGATCAAAAACTGAAAAACTACTCCAATAAACTTGAGCAGGATGTCCAGAAAAGAACGCGTGAACTAAAGCAGGCTCAAGATCAGTTCATACAGGCCGCCAAACTTTCGGCGTTGGGTGAATTGGCCTCGGGAATGGCGCACGAAATCAACAATCCCGTGGCAATAATCAGGGGATACGCCGAAGATCTCAGGGATCACCTTAAAAATAACAAGATGCCGAAACGCCAAGTGTTCAACCGTTCGCTGGACATGATAATAAGCAGCGCCGACAGGTGCTACCTTATGACGGACGAAATACTCGACTTCGCCAAGCCAAAACTAAATAATTTCGGAAGTCACACTTTAAAAGAGATAATCGATTCATCGCTGGATATGGTCCATGCCGGCCTGCGAAACAAGCGTCTAAAAATTAACCTGAAAGGCCGGCCAAGCAAGGCTTCGATAAAAACGGACAAAAACCACCTTAAACAGGTTGTTATCAATATCCTTAACAACGCCATAGACGCATCCGCCAAAGGGGGAAAGATAGAAATAAGCGTAAACAGAAACAAAGGTAGACTGCTCATACGCGTTACGGATAACGGTGATGGGATACCAAGAGAAGACCTTCCCAGGATATTCGATCCGTTTTTTACCACAAAAAAACCGGGCAAGGGTACCGGGCTTGGGCTTTCCATTTCATACCGGATAATGGAAAAACTCGGCGGTAGCATATCGGTAAACTCTAAACCGGGAAAGACCGCTTTTTCAATAATCCTGCCGGAAAAAGATTAATAGGAGGAAAGGCTAGATGGCTGAGAAAATTAGACTGATTGTAGTTGAAGACGAAGATCCGTTTCGGGAACTGCTGGTGGAGAGGTTCTCGCGCCACGAGTTCGAAGTGAATGGATTTCCAACATGCGAGGAAGCGCTGGACACCGCAAGGAAAAACGAATTCGACGTCGGGATAGTGGACATACGAATGCCGGGAATGAACGGTATAGAGTTTTTTAAGAAAATGCGGGTCGTCCAGCCCTATTTCGAGGCCATCATACTTACGGGGCAGGCCACAATAGACTCCGCGATTGAGGCCATGAAACTGGGCGCTTACGACTATCTTGCAAAGCCCTGCAAACTCTTTGAACTGGAAATGATTGTCCGGAAGGCCTACGAGAAGAAGATGCTGGCCCTTGAAAATATGCGCCTCAAAGACCGCCTTTCCACACACAATGAAAATTACACAGTGATCGGCGAGAGCGAAAAGGCCCAAGAACTCAGAAAAGTCGTAAAGAAGGTGGCGTCCACAAAAACGCCGGTAATTATTTACGGCGATCCCGGTTCCGGCAAGGAGTACGTGGCAAGGGCAATACACCAGGAAGGGATGTCGAAAGAAGCGCCCTTCATCTCCGTAAACTGTGCGGTGCTGGCATACGGAATACTGGAGCAGAAACTTTTCGGCGCCGACGAAGGCCCGGACGTCCGTTCGCAGGGGAATACCGGCTGGCTGGAAATGGCGGACGGCGGAACGATATACATTGAAGACGTTGACGAATTGCATCCTTCAACACAGATAAAGCTCCTGCGCTTTATAGAAACAGGTACGTTCCAGCACGAAGGCGGAAACAAGGACTGCAGGTCAAGTGCAAGGGTGATTGTGGCTTCGCAGCGCGACCTGCGCGACATGGTCGTTAAAAAGGATTTTCGGGAGGACCTTTACTACCGGCTGAGCGTCGTTTCGATAAATGTGCCCGCCTTGCGCGAACGCAAGGAAGACCTGCCGGCATTTATCGATCAATTCTTTAATGAAAACGCTTCTTCATGGCAGGGAAAGAAACTCTCCAAAAAGGCGCTGGCGATGCTGCTCAAATATGAGTGGCCGGGAAACATCAGGGAACTGTACAACGTGATTGAAAGATCCGTCCTGCTGTCGTCCAAAAAAACGATACAGGCCAAGAACATACCGATATCGTTCGAGAAGAAATCGAAGACTAACAGGTACCGCCACCTCCTTCCGCTGGAAGAGATCGAAAAGGAGCACATACTCTACGTGCTAAGCGCAACGGGAGGAAACATTTCGCGCACCGCGAAAATACTCGGTGTAAGCCGCCCGAAGCTCTACCGCAAAATTGAGCAGTATAAGGCGGCAAAAGCGGGGAAACCGGTAACGTAGGCGCTACAACGCGATGGTGGCTAAAAAACTTTCTAGGATTCGGACTCGATACAGTCCACGTACCATGTGCAGGTTTTTTCAGTGCAGCCAGGTATACGTTTGAAGCAGTCCTGATTGCCTTCGGAAAGTTGTATCGTTCTTATGAGGTCTTCCTTATTGGTAAACTTGGACACTGACTGAATGCCAAGGGCTTTCGCGAATTCCCTTATCTCGTCCATATCCATTTCGGCTAAACCTCCAAATTAGATTCCAAAAGATTAAAGTTACACCGGGAATGATACAAATACTGCAACATTATAAAGCATAAAGAGGTCGATTTCACGAGAAATAATCGTTAGCCCCTGAACTTTTCGAGCGACTCCTTGTACGGCCTTTTGGCCACGCCTTTTTCGGTAACTATCGCTTCAACATATTCGTTGGGGGTTATATCGAAAGCTGGGTTGAGTATTCGTATGCCGTCGGGTGCAATCTGTTTGCCGCCTATGTGCGACACCTCGCGCGGATCGCGTTCCTCTATCGTTATATGGCCGCCGTCGGGCGATGAAAAATCCACCGTCGACATCGGCGCCGCAACGTAAAACGGTATGTTGTGCGTTTTCGCAAGGACCGCAACGGAATACGTGCCTATCTTGTTTGCAACGTCGCCATTTGCCGCTATGCGGTCCGAACCGACTATCACCTTCGTGATGTCGCCCTTCTTCATAAAGTAACCGGCCATGCTGTCGGTTATTAGGGTTACGTCTATTCCTTCTTTTTTCATTTCCCATGCGGTAAGGCGCGCGCCTTGCAAGAAGGGCCTCGTCTCATCGGCAAATACCTTTATCTTTTTCCCCTTCATGTGCGCGGCCTTTATAACGCCGAGCGCCGTCCCAAAGAACCCTGCGGTGGCCAGCGCGCCGGCGTTGCAGTGGGTAAGGATGGTGTCGCCGTCTTCAAAAAATACTTCCCCGTTGAACGCCATGCGCTCATTAATTTCGATATCCTCCTTGAGGACGTTGTCCGCTTCCGAACGCAACGCTTCCTTAAGCTCTGCCACATCCGCGCCGTTGTTGGATTCCACCACTCTTTTCATCCTGTCTATCGCCCAGAAAAGGTTTACCGCCGTGGGGCGTGTTTGGCCCATCACTTTGCATATTTCGCCAAACTCCTCGGCGAACTTTCCGGCGTCGTCCGTATCTATCGCGCCGGCTCCAAGGGCGATTCCCCCGGCCGCCGTTACGCCGATGGCTGGCGCGCCCCGGACGACCATGTCCTTTATCGCCTTTGCCACTTCTATATAATCCTTGCATTCGACCACCACTTCCTCGGTGGGCAAAAGCCTTTGCTCTATAAGGAGAACATTCCCGTTTTCCGCAAATTCGACGGTCTTTATCACAATGCTTCCATAATTATTTTCATTACCGCTTCCGTTTCGAGTCCTTCAATGAACACCTTTTTCTGCCTGCCGGTTTCGCCCTTCAGTATGACAACCCTGCTTTTGGGCACCTTGAACATCTTGCCTAAAAAATTTATCAGCGCCTTGTTCGCCTTGCCCTCAACCGGTGGGGATGTAACCTTAATCCTTACCGATTCTTCCGTAATACCGGCAACCTCGTTCCTTGCCGACGATGGCGTTATTCTACACGCCATTACACAGCCACCCTTGGCTGGCGAAACCGCCGTCACCGTCAGCCGATGCGCATTGCTAATGAATTAACCTTATCACTAATATATTTAAAAGGAATATTCCCTTTTACCGTCAGGACATTCATAGCGGGGTTCTCTCTATCAACATCCCTAAATGTATCAACCTCATTGCCAAACCTGCCAATCCAAGGCCAAGAAGGAAAACAATAAAACCAAGCCCGATTACGCGGCGTGAAGACTGAGGCAGTTCTTTTGCCTTTTGAATTAGTGAATTCCGTTTGTATAAATAAATGGGCAAAATGACCGGCCAGAATAATAGGGTAAGGAGCGCCCACTCGCCAGCATGCCTATTTAAATTTATTATGAATCCCTCATAATTTGGGATCTTGCCGATTTTGTGTTTTGTTGCATCGTAATAGACAAAGAAAGTTATGACCAACGACAGAAGTAACCAGATGGTCTTAAAAATTTCGTTAATAGCGGTATCGACATCCATTGACTAACCCTCTAATAATCTAATCCCTCGATCCAATACCAACATTGAATACCCCTATGAAAAAAGTTCAAAACCACATTCCGGCGTTATTTTACACGCCAGTACACAGCCGCCCTTGGCGGGCGAAACCGCGGCCCGATCCCTTGTCCTCGCATGTGTTTGCGCCATGCTACCCCATCCTATCGGCAATTTCTTTAAGTGTTTGCACTACAAACTCCCGTAGAAAAATTATAGCGAATATCGCGAGTATCGGCGAAAGGTCTAGGCCGCCCATCGGCGGGATGCGCCTTTGTATCGGACGGAGAATCGGCTCCGTTACCGACATCAAAAACATAACGATCGGATTTCTCGGATCGGGCGAGACCCAAGAAATAAGTGCGCGGATTATAATTACCCACATGGCGAAGGTCAGTATCAAATCCAGTATCGTCGCCAGTGCGTCCAGCAGGTTGGAAAAAACAAACATCAGGCGCCAAGCTCCTTAGATCTTTTATATGCCGCGGCAACGGCGCTGAGGATAGTTCCGCGCAATCCTGCCTCCTCCAGTACGTGAAGCGCGGCAACGGTTGTTCCCTGTGGGGACATTATTCTCTCCTTCAATTCGGCCGGATGCAGATTCGTTTCTATAGAGAGTTCCGCCGCGCCCTTTACTGTGTGTTCCACAAGAACGCGCGACTGGCCGAGCGTAAGGCCGTTCTCCACGCCCGCCTCTATAAGCGCCTCCATTATAAGGAAAATATACGCGGGGCCGGAACCCGATACCGCGGTAACGGCGTCCATCTTATCTTCGCTTACCCTTACCGTTATGCCTACCGAATCGAACAGCCTCTCCACTACGATGAAATCTTCTTCCGTAACCGCCGGGTTGCCGCACACTGCGGTAACGGACTGCCGCACCTGAGCGCACATGTTCGGCATGGCGCGGACTATCCTGGCCTTTACGGAACCGGCGATAGCGGAAATCGTGACGCCCGCCGCAATGCTTATCACCAGCGTATCCGGGCCTATCGACGGCGCAACGTCTTCGAGGATATCGGGAAGTGTCTGCGGCTTTACCGCAAAGACAACGATGTCATTTTCCCCCACGGTTTTTTTGTTATCGGTAGTCGCGTTCACATTGTGCTGTTCTTTAAGGTAGTTGAGCCTGTCTTCGCGGATGTCGGCCACGGTGATGAGTTCCGGTTTGCTAAAACCCGATGCTATAAGTCCGCCCATCAGAGCTTCGCCCATAAATCCGCCGCCGATAAAACCTATCTTTTTTTCTTTCAAACCTTATCTCTCCCCGAAAATTCCGGTTCCGATGCGCACGTGCGTGGCCCCTTCTTCCACGGCCACCTCGTAATCGCCCGTCATGCCGTAGGAAAGTATATTCATCGGCGCGTTTTCCAATTTCATATCCATTATCCCGTTTCTTATCTCCAACATCCTTTTGAAGTAAGGCCTGCTTTTTTCGGCATCCTCGGTAAAAGGCGGTATCGTCATAAGGCCTTCTATGCGGATGCGGGGAAGACGCGCAATCTTTCCGGCTTCCTTCGCAACCGCCAAAGGCGCTATTCCGTGTTTTGTCTTCTCTTCCCCAACGTCAACCTGAAGAAGAATGGGAAAGCTCTCTCCCTCCTTCAGTTTTTGCGCCGCCCGCCTGCTTATTTCTTCGGCCAGTCCGTAAGAATCGACCGAATGGACAAGGCTGAAAATATCAAAAACGTATTTTACCTTATTTTTTTGCAAATGTCCGATGTAGTGCCATTCCACCGCGTTGCCCAGTTCCTCGAACTTGGCCTTTGCCTCCTGGACGCGGTTTTCGCCTACGACCCCGATGCCGCACTCCAAAGCGGCGCGGATTGCCTCCACGCCGACGGTTTTGGTGACGGCTACAATAGTGATTTCTTCCGCGCGCCGGCCGGCCCTTTCGGCGGCTTCGGCGATATTGCGTTTTATTGTTTTAAGGTTTTTGGAGATGCGGTCTTTCCAACAACTCATTTAAAGCGCTTTTTCAGTTCCTTAAAAACCTCTTCAGGCATAACATCGTGTACTGCAAGCGCTACCAGCGAATGGAACCAAAGGTCGGCCGCTTCGTAAACAATCTCGCCTCGGTTCTTGTTCTTGCAGGCCATAACTAACTCGACGCTTTCTTCGCCTATCTTTTTTAGTATGGCTTCCTCTCCCTTGTCGAACAAACCCGCAACGTAGGAGCCCTTCGGGCGTTCTTTCTTGCGCTGCTGTATAACCTGATATATGCGGGGAAGAATATTTTCAACCGATTCCACAGGTTCGGACGACAGGTCTTCCGTGTCGTTCAATTCGGTATAAAAACAAACCTCGTTCCCCGTATGGCAGGCTGGCCCGGCCGCTTCCACCGTTACAAGAATCGTATCGTTGTCGCAGTCGTAAAAAATCTTTTTTACCTTCTGAACGTTGCCGCTCGTTTCACCCTTTTTCCATATCTGCCCCCTGGACCGGGAATAAAAGTGGGTATAGCCTGTTTCGCGGGTCATTTTCAGGGTGTCAAGGTTCATGTAAGCCAGCATTAAAACCTTGCCTGTCTTTTCCTCCTGCACTATTGCGGGAATCAAACCTTTCGAATCAAACTTAAGCTCAGTCATATTTATTACCTATAAACGTGGTTCTCCAAAGAACAGCGGTTCCTGACTCCGTCTATTTCATGCAATTTTATCAAACCCTCACGGGAATGTCTTTTTCTTTAAGGTATTCCTTTACTTCACGCACGGTATATTCGCCGAAATGGAATATGGAGGCGGCAAGCGCGGCATCGGCGCCCGCTTTTGCAAAACCTTCATAAAAGTGTTCCAGATTGCCGACCCCTCCCGACGCAATTACCGGAATATCGACGCCTTCGCTTATAGTTTTGGTAAGCTCTAAGTCGTACCCTATCTTTGTGCCGTCCCTGTCCATGCTTGTAAGGAGTATTTCCCCCGCCCCGAAATCGCGCATCTTTCCGGCCCATTCCACCGCGTTCAACCCGGTGGAGTTGCGTCCACCGTGTGTGAATACTTCCCAGCCGCCCGCCACGCGCTTCGCGTCGATGGCAACGACAATGCACTGAGTACCGAAACGTAGCGCTGCCCTTTTGATAAATTCCGGGTCTTCTACGGCGGCGGTGTTTATCGCAACCTTGTCCGCCCCGGCATGGAGCAAAAGGCGGATATCCTCTTTTTCCCGTATTCCGCCGCCCACCGTAAGGGGCATGAATACCGTATCGGCCGTCCTTTCCACCACGTCTATTAGCGTGCTACGTTTTTCGACACTGGCGGTGATATCAAGGTATGTTAGCTCGTCGGCGCCCTGTTCGTTGTAAACGGTCGCCTGCTCCACCGGGTCGCCGGCATCGCGCAGGTTAACGAAGTTTATGCCTTTAACTACCCTGCCGTCTTTTACGTCCAGGCAGGGGATGATCCTTTTTGTCAGCATCAAAATTCCTTTATGGCCCGCGCGGCGTCTATCGCGCCCGTATATAGGGCCTTCCCGATAATAACGCCGTCCACGCCTTTTATTTTCGAAAGTTTATAAAGATCGTCCATCGAAGTCACCCCGCCCGAAGCTATAAGCGGAAAGGGGCTTTTATCGGCCATAATGCGCATTCCTTCGATGTTGGGTCCCTGCATCATGCCGTCGCGTGAAATATCGGTGTAAACGATTCCTCCAAGCGGCCACCCTGCAAGACTTTCCGCAAGATCGACGGCCGAAACCGAAGATGTTGTCATCCATCCGTCACCCGCGGCCATGCCGTCCCTTGCGTCGATTCCCGCAATCACTTTTTCCGGGAAGGCCTCGGATATTTCGCGCGCGGCTACGGGATTTTTTATCAGGAGCGAACCTAAGATAATACGCGCAAGCCCCATTTCGATGTAGTTCCTGGCCGTTTCGATATTGCGTATTCCTCCACCGAGCTGGACGCCGCACTTAACACTTTTGCAGATCGACCTTATCGTCTCTTCGTTTTTCGGCTTTCCCTCGACGGCACCGTCCAGGTCGACTATATGTATTATCCCGGCGCCGGCCTCTTCCCATTTTTTGGCCTGCGCGACCGGGTCTTGGGCGAAAACGGTCTCTTTTTCCATATCGCCCTGCTCCAGACGCACGCAACGCCCATCCTTTAAGTCAATGGCGGGTATCACAATCATCATGGAAGTCTACTGCATAATCATCTGAAAGTGCATGAAAAAAAAGGGATTCATGAATGAATTTGATACTTTTTAACTTGATGATATAATCTAAGAACAGGTATAAAAAGGAGATGGGGCTATATGGCAGTAGCAGATAAAGGCAAGGTTGCCGATAAGAAATCAGGTTTTAAGAAAAGTATCCAGGACGACGTAAAGCGCGACAAGCTCGGCGATATGCTTCGCAAGGCGGGGCGAATAACCGGCCGGCAGTTGAAGAACGCCGAGGATATTCAAAAGAAACAGCCGATATGGATCGGCCACATTCTAATCAGGCTCGGTTACGTAACGGAAGACGCCATCATCAATTACATAGTGCGAAACATGGGTATTGCACAGACGGATTGGAAGTCCGTAAAGCCCACCGAAGACGCACTGAAGCTGGTTCAATACGAAGATGCAAAACAGTTTTCCCTCATACCGGTAGAAACGGACGGCACGAGCATAACCCTTTCAATGCTCGATCCGACAAACTTCAAAGGGGTCGAGTTTGTTGCGGCCTCCACAAAGCTGTCCGTGAAGACGCAAGTAACCAGCCTCAAGGAACTCGCCGAAGCGTACAAGGCGCACTACAAGATTAAGGATGACGAGTACAAAACACTTTTCCCCGTCGAAGAGGAAGAAGAAAAGCCGGGAAAGAAAGTGGAGGAAAAAGAAGTCACCTTCGACATGGGCGATATTATCGACCAGGCGGGCGAGGAACTGGACATATTATCAACCGATGAAGAGGAAGACGACGGCGGCATGTCGGCTAATGACGCCGGCATCGTTAAGCTGGTTAACGGCTTACTTGTAAAATCCGCAAAGACCGGCTCGTCCGATATCCACATAGAACCTTACGAAAAGAAATACAGGGTCAGATACAGGAAAGACGGTACGCTAAGCGAGGATATGATACTGCCCCTGCAGATGAGAAACGCTATCGTCTCCAGAATCAAAATCATGGCGGGCCTCAACATCGCCGAAAAGCGCGTCCCTCAGGACGGAAGAATAAAGATAAGGATAAGCAAATCGAAAGTCGTCGATTTTCGCGTATCGGTACTCCCGACCCTGTTCGGCGAATCTATTGTCATGCGCCTTCTCGATCCGGGCGGACTTCAGATCGATCTCACAAAACTCGGGTTTTCGCAGAATTCGCTGGCTGTTTTCAACCGCGCCATCAGGAAGCCGCAGGGGCTGTTGCTTGTTACGGGCCCTACCGGTTCGGGCAAAACCAACACGCTCTATTCCGCAATAAACTCGCTTAACACGGAAGACGTAAAGATACTTACGGCCGAAGACCCCGTCGAGTTCAACTTCGAAGGCATTAACCAGGTTTTGGTGCGCAACGAAGTAGGGCTGACGTTTGGCGCGGCCCTCAAGGCGTTCCTGCGCCAGGATCCCGAAATCATACTCGTGGGCGAAATCCGCGATTTGGAAACGGCGGAAATTGCGCTAAAGGCTTCTATCACCGGCCACATTGTCTTCAGCACCCTGCATACCAACGACTGTCCCTCAACGGTCGCGCGCCTTATCGACATCGGCATCAAAAGCTACATGGTTGCTACCGCGCTGTTGGCAATTATCGCACAGCGACTTTTCAGGAGGATTTGCGGAAAATGCAAGACGGAAATAAAGATGCCGCCCCCGCAGGAGCTACTTGACGCAGGTTTCCTCAAGGAAGAGCTTCCCTCCCTGAAGTTGCATAAGGGAGAAGGATGCCCCCACTGCAACAAGGGTTATAAAGGGCGCGTGGGCGTTTTTGAAGTCATGGAATCGTCCGAGCAGATCGTTCAGGCCATTACCGCCGCGGTGCCGGAAGAACAGCTAAGGAAGATCGCAATAAAGGACGGCATGATTACACTGCGCCGCGACGGACTGGAAAAGGCGAGGGATGGCGTAACTACCCTCGACGAGTGCTATTTACGCACCATCCTGCAGAAAGAGGCGTTGCCCGCATACCTGCTCAACCCGGACGAGCTTATATTCGAGGACGGCGACCTGATCATACGCGAAGGGAACACGGACAAGAACTTCTACCAGCTTTTGCAGGGCGCCCTCACTATAATTAAGAACGGACGCATCGTCGGCGAAATTACCCAGCCGAATGATTACTTCGGGGAAATGTCGGCCCTTATGAACCAGCCAAGAACAGCGACAATCAAGTCCAAGGGCAAGAGTATCGTAAAGGTTTTCCCCGGCGACAAGCTTGAAGAAACGATTAAGAACTATCCCGATATCGCGCTTAAGGTTATCAAGTCGCTCCTTGTACGGCTCAATGAAACGGACAAGCTTGTCTCACGGGGGTCGCCCAGGGCCCAGAGCCGCTAGTCCGGCATTTTGCTGTTAAAATAAGCGTCATGAAAATACCAATACCGTCCCTGTGCCTTCTTTTCGTCCTGGCCGTCTGGAACCCCTCTTCGGCGCAGGAGCAGGGCACGATACCGCTAAGCGTCAGGGAAAGCCTCCTTTCGGTGCTGGAAAACAATTTTGAAATCATCATCGGGAAATCCGACCCTCTGATAAGCGAAGAAAAGGTAAAGGTTGCCGAATCCGCGTTCGATCCCAAAATTTTCAGCAAGGCCGAGACAGAGGTAAGCAAGTCGCCCAATACGTACACTGTCGATTCGAACAAGGAAACAAATTCGGGCGAAAACTCCGTTTCAGTAGGCCTTAACCAGACGCTGAAATTCGGTACCAGCTACGAACTGTCCCTGAACCTTTCCCAGACAACGTCCGATTCGCCGTCGGCCGCAATCGACCCCGCATATATACCAAGCCTGAACCTGACGCTAAGCCATCCTCTGTTAAAAGGAAGCGGGAGCGAAATAAATACAACCCAAATAGCCATCGCAAAAAACACGCGCGAAATCTCCGATCACGAATTTTCATCAAAGGTCATGGAGGTCCTTACACGGACGCAGAAAACATATTGGAGCCTGGTTGCACTCAACAAGGAACTTAAAGTGCTGGAGGAATCGCTTGAACGCGCCAAAGACTTCCGTGAACGAATAGAGCTCCAGGTGAAAGTGGGCGTTTTGGCCCCGATAGAAATAACGGCCGCAAAAGCCGTGATAGCGGTGCGCGAGGAAGCGCTTATTGAAGTGCGCCACGGGATAAACAATACCCAGGACGAACTTAAAGCTCTTTTAAACAGGCCGGACGCACAGCCCGGCAGTCCGGTAACCTTCGAAACGACGGACGAACCTGTTTACAAAAAAGTGGAACTGAGGCTGGACAGGTTAAAAGAAATGGCCTTTGAGAACCGGCGCGATTACAGGCAGGCTTCGCTTGCAATAGACAGCAAACACAAGGAACTGCAATTCAACAGAAACCAGCTCAAGTGGTCGCTTAACCTTACGGGAGGCGCGACGCTTTACGGTACGCGTGGCACCGGGAAAACGATTACCGATACGTACACGGGAACGACGGGAATCAGCCGGTTCGACGGAAGCGCTGCAGACGCGGCTACGGACATGGGATCGGGCAGGTACTACGAATTCTCCGTCGGCCTGATCGCCGAATACCCGTTATACAACAGGAAGGCAAAAAGCAACGTTGCAAAAAACGTAATGGAACTGAGCCAGGCGGAAACAAAATTCATGAGCCTCAGGCAAGGAATTGAGCTTGAAGTCCTTTCGGCTACGCGCGCGGTAAAAACCGCCGAGCAGAAGATACATGCGTCCCGCGCATCGCGCGTACTTGCGGAAAAAAAACTGGAGGCCGAAACGAAGAAATACGACGTAGGCGCTTCCACTATCTTTACGGTACTGGAATATCAAAACGACCTGGCGGCTGAACAGAGCAAGGAAATAAATGCGGTTACAGATTACATCACAGCGCTTGCACAGCTCGACCTTGCAACCGGCATGGTACTGAAAAAACACAACGTGTCGATTGAATAATCGTCAAAACGGTTTTTAGGTGGGAAGCGCAAAAGTTCTTTTATACGAGAAAAGTTCTCACCGTACGGAGGGTCTGAGGCAAATTCTCGAAGAAGCCGGTTACCGCGTCCGCGCCGCTTTTTATCCTTCCGAAGCGGAAAAGACGGCGCAAAACGATTCCTTCGACGTCCTCATAGCCGGTTTCGACAACTTCCCCCTGCCGCCGTCTCTTGAAAAAATCACCACGATAATACTGGCGCCCGACGGAAGGTATCAAGAGGTCGACGCCATAGCGCGGCGCAAAAGCCCTCCCTTGACGTGCATAACCTACCCGCTGGAAAAAGAAACGGCGCTAAGGCAGATCGAAGGGGTTCTGCAAAAAAAAGAACGGGCGAGAGACGTTCCTTACGAACAGCCGGAAAAACTTATGCCCGAAATAATCGGCCGGTCGGAGGCCATGCAAAAAGTTTTTCAAACCATAGCATTGGCCGCAAAGTTCCCCAGCACGGTCCTTATCCTCGGCGAAACGGGAACCGGAAAAGAGCTTGCCGCACATGCTCTTCACAGGCTTGGCGGCAGGGCCGAAAGGCCGTTCATTGCCGTAAACTGCGCAGCCATTCCCGAAAGCCTGCTGGAAAGCGAACTCTTCGGTTACGAAAAGGGGGCCTTTACCGGTGCGGAGAGGCGGCGGGCCGGAATGTTTGAAGCCGCGCATGGCGGAACGCTATTTCTCGACGAAATCGGTGAAATGCCGCAAAGTCTTCAGGCAAAACTTTTACGTGTGCTGGAAACAAAGAACTTTTACAGGCTTGGGGGAACCGATTTGGTAGAGGTCGATACGCGCGTAATATGCGCAACAAACCGCGACGTACTGGAACTCGCCGGGCAAGGGGGGTTACGGCGCGATCTCCTTTACCGCATAAACGTGGTCTCCGTTACAATGCCGCCTCTGCGGGAAAGGGTAGAGGACATTATGCCGCTTGCCGAACATTTTTTAAGGGAATATTCAAAATTGCACAACTTGCCCGCCAAAAAATTTTCCACCAGGGTAATTGAAAAAATGAAGATAAATCCTTGGCCCGGCAACATTCGCCAGCTCAGGCATTCGGTCGAACGCTCGGCCATTCAGTGCAGAGGGAAGACGCTGGAAGAAATAGATTCAGGCGCCGTTCCGGGACCGGGCGGGCAGACGCCGGAAATTAAGGATCTGCTGGCGATGGACTTTGGGAAAATGAAGGAACACGTTCTGGCCCATTACGAAATGGAATATATCAGGGCGCTTCTTAAACAGAGCGGCGGCTCCATCCAAAACGTTTGCGTCCAAAGCGGTATTGACCGGAAAACGCTATACAGAAAGATGAAACAATACGGGCTGGATAAAAAGGACTTCAAATAAGTGAAAACCCTGTGGATTCCCGCCGTACATCTTCCGCACGGCAAGGAGTTATTCAAAAACTCTTCTTTCCGCCCGAAGGTCAATAAAAGAATATTGAAATGTTATGGCGAACGGTCCCTTTTGCAATGCAGGCCGGGCGATGTAATTGTTCTTGCAAATATGCCGCAAGAAGACTACCTTCGCTTCCTTCTTGACCGCGGTATCGGCACCGAAAAAATAATCGTGTGCGGCGGCGAACACGACAACTTGGCGCAGGACATCCTGGCGGACGATACAGCCATGGCGCGAATTACCGAGGAGGCCAAGAACGCGGAGGCTGTCAGGTTTTATATTCACCTTGAAGAGGAATATGAAATTGCCCGGCGCATCGGCTTTGAAGAACAATCGATGCACCCCGCTCTTACGCGCACATTCAACACACTCTACTTTCTCGAACGCCTTGAGGAAGACCTCGGAATACCGCACATTGAACGGATTCAGGCGCGTTCTTCCAGGTTTTACGCTACTGCCGCATTCATGCTCGAAAAACACGGCGCGGTTTTCGTGCGCGGCAACGAAAGCTGCGGCGGTTCGCAGGCTTACGTAATGAAAAACGAAAGCGATTTGAAGGAAGTTGAAAAGCAAATATTTCGCAACAGCCGGATTACGCGCTATTACCTAAGCCCCCTGCTGGATGTTTCCGAAAGCTGGAACGTCCAGTACGAGTTCATTAAGGGAAAAAATTTTTCCTTAACCGGCGCGAGCAGGCAGATTCTCAACGGAGGATATGCTCATACCGGAAACAGCGGCGGCGGCAACCCCCCTCCCGGGTTGATGGAATGCGCCGATAAATGTGGAAGGCGCCTTATGGAAATGGGGGCGGCAGACACGGTTGGCATTGACATTGTTTCGAGCGGCGGTGGTGTTTTTCCCGCCGAGATTAACGCGCGCCAGAACACTTCATCGCCGGCGATTTCCGCATACCGCATGCTCAAGGAAAAAACGCGGGGAGAAATATTATTCGAAATCATCAAGCTGGCGGTTCCGCGGGGCACGACATTCGCCGATTTCCGCAAAGCTTTAGGGGAAGATATGCTTTTCGATCCGGACAGCGGACGTGGCGTTCTGCCTTACCATTTCGATGCCTGCATCCTTACGGGTAACCTGGATGCCGCCGTATTCGCCCGCAGTAAAGAGGAGATGGAAAGTGCGGTTAATAGCCTTGAAAAAGCCATATGATATAATTTTCACAAAATGTACGGGTATTCATGAAGACTGTCTTGACTTTTTAGGGGAATGCGTTTGGAAAAAGTTTCTGAGATTTTAAGCCTTATTCGAATCAGGCACTGGGTTAAGAACATATTCGTTTTCAGTTCAATAGTCTTCTCAAAGGAGCTTCACAACCCGTACCTGTTGATGAAAATTTCGGCGGCATTTCTCATATTCTGCCTTTTATCAAGTTCAATATATCTATTCAACGACATAAAAGACATCGAGGAGGATAAAAACCACCCAATAAAGAAAAACCGGATGCTTCCCTCAGGCAGGCTCAGCGTTCGGCTTGCGTGGGTTCTTTTCTTTTCGTTTGGAACGGTTTCGATTCTGGGTTCTTGGCTGATCAACGTTGAATTTTTCACTCTGGCCGTTACCTTTTTCGTCCTTAACCTCTTTTACACCACCCACCTGAAGCACATAGTCATAATCGACGTATTCGTAATCGCGGCGGGATTTCTTATTCGAGTGGTTGCCGGAGCCTACGCAATATCCATCGTGCCTTCCGATTGGCTCTTTATCTGCTCGTTTTTGCTCGCTCTTTTTCTCGGCTTTTGCAAAAGGCGGCACGAGCTTGTTCTTTTGGAAGAAACTGCCGGCAATCACCGAAAGGTTCTGGAGAAGTACAGTCCGTATTTCCTGGACCAGATGATAGCCGTCGTTACTTCGGCGAGCGTGGTGTCGTACATTCTTTACACGGTAAGCCCTGAAACGCAGGCACAATTCGGCACAACAAACATGATTTTTACTTTCCCGTTCGTGATATACGGTATTTTCCGTTACCTCTATCTCGTACATCGACACGAAAAGGGCGGCAGCCCGACGCAGACGCTTATGATGGATCCGCCGCTGCTCGTAACTATCGCGCTCTGGCTCATTGCCACCGTATTGCTTATTTACTGAAAAACGGTATCACAGCGTCTAGCTGTTTCCACCCTTTACTATCTCCGTGCCGATGCCCGAATCGGTGAATATTTCCAGCAGCACGGAATGCTTTACGCGCCCGTCTATGATGTGCGTCTTGCCGACGCCCGCCTCGAGGGCGTGCAGGCAGCACCTTACCTTGGGCAGCATGCCGCCCTCTATCACGCCGGAGCCGATGAGGCTGTCGATGCCTTCTTTATCCAGCGTCGGTATAAGCTCCTTGTCCTTGCCGTAAATTCCCTTCTCGTCGGTAAGGAGCACCATCTTCTCGGCTTTCAACGCGGCGGCCACTTCGCCCGCGACGGTATCGGCGTTGATGTTGTAACTCTGCCCTCCGTCGCCGACCCCCACCGGCGCGATTACCGGGATGAAGTTGTCGCGGTCAAGCGTGTCCAGGATTTGGGGGTTGACCTTTTTTATCTTTCCTACCTTGCCGATGTCGATTATCTCCGGACGGTTCACATCGGCGGTCGGTTTTTCAATCACCAACTTTTCGGCCTCTATCAGGTTGCCGTCCTTGCCGCTTAGTCCCACGGCCCGCCCGCCGGCGTTCGATATCAGCGATACGATTTCCTTGTTCACCTTGCCGACGAGCACCATCTCGACCACGTCCAGCGTCTCGTCGTCCGTCACGCGGTGGCCGTCGATGAACTTCGTCTTTATGCCCATCTTTTCGAGTATCTTTCCTATCTGCGGCCCGCCGCCGTGGACGATGACGGGGTTTATGCCGACGTATTTCATCAGGGTGATGTCCCGCGCGAAGCCTTCCTTAAGCTCTTCTTCCACCATGGCGGCGCCGCCGTATTTTATGACTACGGTCTTGCCTTCAAACTTGCGCATGTACGGCAGGGCTTCTATCAGTATATCCGCCTTGCGGATAAGCTCTTTAATGTCGGGTTGTGCCATCGCTGTAATATATACAGGCGCGCCCCCACAGGCAACAAATTTTAAAATGGAACAAAATCATTTCCCGTTTAAGTGGGGCAGACAATCATGTCTGCCGTTTGCCCAAAGGGCAAAGCATTTTGGTAGGTGCAGGCGCCCTCGCCTGCGCATGAACAGCCGGGGGCGGCTGTTCTACCGTATCAAGGTATGTACGGGAATCGCCGGGACAATTGACACTACGGCGTTGTTCGCCTACCTGTCCTCCCTCTCTCTCATCATGCCGCGTCCGCCGCCTTGCTCCATATCGTGCATCATTCGTTTGCCGCCCCTGTGCATGGCCATCATACGCCGCTTCATCCTTTCGAACATCTGGTCGGCGACCTGACTCTGCTCAGGCGTAAGCCCCTCCTTAATTCTTAAAGCCGCGTTATCCATCATGCTTTGCATTTCGGGCGCGAATTTAGTTCTGATATCGCCAAGCGCGCCTTGCGTTTCCGCCAGTATTTTTTCAACATTTGCTCTCTGCTCTTGGTCGAGGTTCAGCCTTCTCGTAAGCCGTTCCGTAATGAATTCCATCCTGTGGGCAGGGTCGAATTCCGCAAAACGGCTTATCCGTTTGTGGTGAAGGTAACCCGAACCCAACGCGCCCGAAAGCGCTCCGAGTAAAAAGACCAGAACGAACCCTATAATGAGTTTTGTCTTTTGCATATCCCCTCCTTTATATCCCCAAGGCTTCGGCAAATGTTAGCGAGTAGGGGTCTGCCAATAGCATACCCGCTATCTCGTATTCCGACGCCGCGTTTACGTTCAACAGGAGCGCGCTAAGGGCGATTATCAAAACTCCCGCAACTGTGGCGAAGCGCCAGAAGAATTTTTCGTAAATGAGGTACGCCGCCCCGTTTTTGGCGCTACCGGTAAATGGCGGCAAATTCCTGATGTCGCGCATTATTCCGTGTTCCCAAGCGGCGCCGGTTTCTGGAACCACGGCGTTTTTGTGCGCATCTGTCAGCGCCTTTTTCAGCCGGTCGTTGTCGAGATTAAGCGGTTTCATATTCAACCTTTCATCAGCCTTTCTTTGACTGCCCTTCAAACAGTTTTTTCAACTTCCTTTTTGCACGAAATGAACGCACTTTTATGTTGGCGACGCTAAGCCCTGTAAGTTTTGCGGCTTCTTTTGCCGAACGTTCTTCAAGATATACCAGTTCCAGCACCATCCTGTCATCCGCCGAAAGCTTTGCAAGCGCCCAATCAAGCACCTCGCGGGCTTCTTCTTGGGGGTTGTGCCCCGGATCGCCTCTATGGTTTTCCCCATGATTTTCTAAAGATCCGCCTGCTACAGTATTTTCCAGCCAGTCCCTGTGCCTGTCGCTTAACCCGCTCATCGGGAGTTCTTTATTCCTGTAGGCCTTGCGCCAGTAGTCGCGGCACGCGCGCACCGCGATGACGGACAGCCAGTTTTTGAAATCGCCTTTTTGTTCAAATGTCGGAAGCGATTTATACGCCCTTACGAAGACTTCGTGCGCCGTTTCTTCAACCATTCCATATTCCATGTGCCTGCTCACAATCCGCAAAACGTGTTCCTTGTGCCGCTTAAGTAAAATGGCAAAAACGTTAACGTCGCCGTCAAGGACCCTTTTGACGATTTCGGCATCGCCAGCTTCTTTAATGGATTCGTCAACATTTTGCCTCACAATCAATAGCTTTATTCATCCAGTACAAAATTGGAAGGGCCGGGTTTTCAGCCCGGCCTCATCCGTATTAGTAGGGGGGGGTCAGTTTAATCCGCCTTCACTTTGATGCATCCAGCCCGGGCCGCTCCCGAATCCGCCGGGAGTCTGTTGGCCGGGGGTCTGTTGGTTGAAGCTTTCCTGCTGTTCAAGCGGAAGCGCTTCTTTTATATCTTCGAATATCTGGTTGTGTAGTTTCTGGGCATTATCCTGGGCCTCGGTAAGCTGTGTTCTGGCCTCTCGAATTTCCTCAATCGTGGCGGTGTCGGAATTGATAAGCGTGTCGAGATTGTAGCGCGCGTCTTGAACCGCCGTCATCGATTCGAATTTGGCTTCCCTGTACTGCAACATAACATCATGCATGGCCGTTTGTTGCTCGCCGGTTATACCCATGCCGTAGCCCATTCCGGTACCCATTCCAGTTCCGTAACCCATGCCGGAGTAACCCATACCGCCTCCGTGACCGTAACCGATGCCGCGACCCATTCCAGTTCCGTGACCATAGCCATAACCTTGGCCTTGAGCAATGGCGTTTGCCGCCACTCCAAGGACCAGCACTACCGCCGCCGCCGCAATCACCGATAAAAATTTATTGTCTTTCATTTTGTACTCCTTTCAGTTTTGTACCATTGTTTGTTCATGCCTTTAAAGTCGCCGGAAGATAGGCAAAAGTTACAAAAAAATCCGGTTAAGAAAAAAAAACGCGCAGTTTAAAACTCACTGAAAATATGAATAATTGACACTTCGGCGTTGTCGGCCTAGAATTCAGTTAAACGCCGGTAAGTCGAGTCGGTTTTTAAAGGAGGATAAGTCATGGCTATGCGGTTTATGTCGATTGAAGACATGGAAGAAGTCCTGAAGCCCTTTGTAGATACCGAGGGCGAGGTAAAGGTTACGGACATTGAGGGCTTGCGGGGCGAGGCGATAGACAGGCTGGTATATAACGCCGTATTCCATGAAACGCCGGAGGTGAGGGGCACGGCCCGCGCACTTATCAAGGAAATAGCCCTTCAATCGGGCGCCGTTCTTTCGTCCATACAGGGCCTTTACGATGCGATGGGCCGCGGCGAGGTGAATGGCGTTACCGTACCGGCGGTTAACATGCGCGGAATGACTTACTACATGGCCCGCGCCCTATTCCGGGCGGGAATGAAAAACAACTCCACCACTTTTATTTTTGAAATTGCCAAATCCGAGATGGGTTATACGAAACAGCAGCCGTCGGAATACGCGGCGGTGATCGTGGCCGCCGCCGTCAAGGAGGGTTACAAGGGGCCGGTGTTCGTGCAGGGAGACCATTTTCAACTTAAGGCTTCCAACTATTTCGAGGATGGCGAAAAAGAGGTAAACGGCGTAAAAGAGCTGATAAGTAAAGCGATAGCGGCTGGTTTTTATAATATAGATATAGACAGCTCCACCCTTGTTTTGCTGGATAAGCCCGATATCGACTCCCAGCAAAAGCACAATTACGAACAGGCCGCCGCGCTAACGCAATACATACGCGACCTGGAGCCGGAAGGCGTTACGATATCGGTCGGCGGCGAGATAGGGGAGGTGGGCAAGCAGAACTCCACGGTGGAAGAGCTAAAAGCCTACATGGAAGGCTACAAAAAAGCCCTGCCCAGCGGAATGAAGGGCATATCCAAAATCTCGGTTCAGACGGGCACATCGCACGGCGGCGTACCGCTAGCCGACGGTACCATCGCTGAGGTTGCTCTCGATTTCGATACGCTTACCGATCTTGGCGCTACGTCACGCAGCGACTACGGAATTTCCGGCGCGGTGCAGCACGGCGCGTCCACTCTGCCGGACGAGGCGTTCGACCGTTTTCCGAAATGCAACACGTCGGAGATCCACCTTGCGACCGGTTTCCAGAACATGATTTACGACATGATTCCGGCGGATCTGAAGGACAAGGTCTACGGTTGGATAAAGACCGAGTGCGCCGGTGAGAAAAAGGAAACGGACACCGAAGATCAGTTCATATACAAGACGCGCAAAAAGGGATTCGGCGCGTATAAAAAAGAGTTTTGGGATCTGCCGGCGGACATGCGCGAAAAAATCGGCAAAACGCTGGAAGACAAGTTCGATTTCCTTTTTAAACAGCTCAACGCGGTAAACACCAAAGACGCGGTTGCCAAACACATAAAACAAGTTCATGTTAAACCGGATGTATCTAAGGAAATAGCCGCGGCCTGACGGGACATATTAAACACAGGGGGGTAAGGGAAAATGGCTGGAGCAAGCTCTTTCGACATTGTTTCGCGGGTTGAAATGCCCGAGGCGCTTAACGCCGTGAACCAGGCTATGATGGAAATAAAGCAGCGCTACGATTTCAAGGGAAGCGTGAGCAAGATAGAGTTTAATGAGAAGGAAAAAAAGATTGTCCTTACTTCCGACGATGAATTCAAGCTAAAAACAGTGATAGATGTCTTGCAAGGCAAGCTTGTAAAAAGGAAAGTGGATCTGAAATCGCTGAAATACGGCAATGTGGAGGGGGCCTCCGGCGGCACGGTTCGCCAGGAAATTACCCTTTTGCAGGGGATAGACGCCGATACCGCAAGGAAGATAGTGAAGGCGATCAAGGACGCCAAGATGAAGGTGCAGGCCCAGATACGCGAGCAGGAAGTGCGCGTGAGCGGTAAAAAGAAGGACGACCTTCAGGGGGCCATTCAGCTTCTGAAAGACAAGGACTTCGGATTGCCGTTGCAGTTCGTTAATTACCGGTGAACGGATTAAAAGGGAAAAATTAGAAGGGCGGTCTGGCGGGAAGCTACATTTTTACAATGAAGAAATCGTAATTCCCGTTGTTCGTTTTGCCGTCAAGGGCGCCGTTACTTCTTCCGACTATGTATATATTTCCGTTTAAGTCCACGGTAATTGCGTTACTGTATTCATAGCCCGAGGTTCCCAGTAGCGTGACGGAGGTCAGCGTGGCGCTGGAACTATACTGCGCGACGAAAGTATCCGTGGCTCCTGAATTAGTTTTGTCGCCCAGATTGCCTTCCGTGCGGCCGGTAAGGTAAATTTTGTCGGAAGAATCAACCTGTATTCCGGTTGCCCTTTCGGCTGTGGAGGTGCCAAGCAACACCGTCCACTCTTTGGTGCCGGAAGAGGTGTATTTTGCCATGAATGCGTCCGTTCCCCCCACCCACGAGTTTGTTTCGGAAAGGTCGCCGTTAGTGTAGCCGGAAATATAAACGTTCCCGTCTGAATCGGTCGTTATGTCAAGGCCTTCCTCATCTCCCGCAGTACCCAGCAATTTCAACCAGAGAAGGGTGTTTGTGGAATCGTATTTGGCGATGAAGGCGTCTAAGCCCCCGGAATTCGTTTCGCCGTTCAGGTCGCTGTTTGTGCTTCCGGTTACATATATGTTGTCGCTCGAGTCCGTAGCCACGGCATAGGCATAATCGAAGCCCGTGCTGCCCAATATTTTTGTCCATGTACTTGTTCCGCTTGAATCGTACTTGGCGATGAACGCATCGGAGGTGCCGAGATTCGCGTTTCCGCTGCCCATATCCCCGTCCGTGTAGCCGACTATAATAATGTTTCCGAGTGAATCGACCGCGATACCCGAACCCTTATCGGCGGAAGCCGTACCCAGAAGGACCGTCCATATAGGAGTACCACTTGAATCATGCTTTGTTATGAAAGCATCTGATCCGCCTAAATTGGTTTCTCCCGAAAGGTCGCCCTTTGTTTCTCCGGTCATATAGACGTTTCCGCTCAGATCAAGGGTGACGCCGTTGGCTTGGTCCTCGACTGCTGTTCCTATAAGAACTGCCCATACGATGGTTCCGCTCTCGTCGTACTTTCTCAGGAAGGCGTCGTCCCCACCAGTGTTCGTAAGGCCATCCCCCAGATCACCTTTGGTTATTCCGGCAACGTAGATGTTGTTCTGCGGGTCGATAACTACGTCCTCTCCTGAATCGTAAACAGTGGTGCCATCCAGTATGCTAAGGAGAATTGTTGTATGGGAAATTGTGCCGTTTGCCTCATCGTCATCAGTATTTGTAACGTCTACATCTGTCGGGTCAATTCCGTTATAGTTGGTATCAGGGGAAGAAGCCGCGGAGAGGACAATGGTGTAGCTCTGGTCGCCGTCCGTATCTGTATCGTCGACACCGGTAACCGTGACTGTTTGGGCGGTGCTCCAGTTGCTGGATGTAAAGGTAAGAGTTGACGGACTTACCGTGCCCTCTGTCGTGTCGGAACTGCTGACGCCTATCGTAACGTCGGCTGTGGGCTGTGAATCTAGCAAAACAGTGAACGTCGCCGTCCCCCCGGCTTCGGTGGTATTGCCGCTGATAGTGCTGACCGTAATGCCGGGAGTATCCGTTACCGTTACCAAGCTCGTATCAGCTGGCGGTGTTCCGCACGATTGGAAAGATATCAGGGTAAGAAGCACTATGATAAGAGCGCTAGATAAACTCTTAAACATGCTCATGTAAATAAACCGACAACCAGTTTCCCTATTACCATTTCTAGGCACTATACACACGGATATAATAGATGTCAAGCAAATTTATTAGAACTATGTTATTGTATTTCAATTCAACTGTTTATTTTCAATGGCCTTTAGATCAATAGCTTAAAGCTTCAAAATAGGGGTTTATTTTACGTTCTCCTCGTGAAATAGACTACTTAATAAGGCTGTGAAGGGTCTTCAGGTTCATTTTATCTTCGGCCAGGTCCTTGCCCTTGGGCGTTTCCAGGACCATTGGGATATTTTTAAAGCGCCTATCGTTAAGCAAGAACCCGAACGGCTTTTTGCCGAGAAAGCCCTTGCCTATATGTTCGTGGCGGTCCTTGCGCGAGCCTATGTCGTATTTGGAGTCGTTAAGGTGGAACATCTTCAGCTTTTCAAGTCCCACGATTTTATCGAATTCCTTGAAGGTCCTTTTATATCCTTCTTCAGTGCGGATTTCGTAACCCGCCGCCAATACGTGGCACGTATCGAAGCACACGCCTACGCGTTTTTTATCGTTCATCCTGCCGATGATGTACGCTATGTGCTCGAATTGGTATCCCAGGTAATTACCCTGTCCGGCCGTGGTTTCTATGAGCAGGGATATGTTATCGAACTTCTGTGTCTTTTCCAGCGCGATATTCATGCATTCTACGACCCTTTTCAACCCTTCCTCCTCGCCCGATCCCACATGCGATCCCGGGTGGAAAGTGAGGTAGGGTATTTTAAGCGTTCCCGCCCTTTCTATTTCATCGATAAACGCGGCGAGCGATTTTTCCCGAAGGGCCTTGTCCGGCGAGCCGAGGTTGATTAGGTACGAATCGTGGCTTGTGGTGTGCTCGTTTTTTATTCCGGCGGCATCGAGGTTTTCAAAAAAGGCGTCTATCGATTTGCCTTCCAGCTTTTTTCCCTTCCACTGGTTGCTGCTTTTAGTGAATATCTGCATCGATTTGCACCCAACGGATTTTGCGTGCAACGGCGCTTTTTCGACCCCGCCCGATATGGACATGTGCGCGCCCAGAAGCCTTTCTTCGCTTGCCTTTTTTTTCTGCGCCATGTCTATATTATCGTCTCAAACGGATTTGAGTGGGCAGGTTATTTTTTCGAGCAGTTGGATTCAAGGACACATTTCATGCACGATTGCGGGTCGGGTCTTTTAAGGCAACTGCCGAGCTTGCCAAGCGAGCACAATGCGAAATCGTACCGCACGGGATCGTCCGGATCGAACTTCCTAAGGTTTTCCGTAAGTTCCTGGGCTTTGGCGAAAGTTGGCGCGCCGTCGGATACCAAGCCGATCCGTGCGGCTATTCTATGGACGTGGACGTCGAGCGGGATTACCAGCTCCGGCGGCTTGAGCATTTTCCACAGTCCCAGATCGACCGAGTCTTTCCTTATCATCCAGCGCAAAAAGAGGTTCATGCGTTTGCAGGCCGAACCGTTAACCGGCGAGGGAACCAAGAATCGGCGCGCCGGGCTAATTTTACGGCTACCGGAGAAAAGAAGGGAGAAAGAGGCCAGTTTTTCCTTTAGCGTTACTTTTTTACGGTAACGGTCCCTACAGAAACACTTTTCCAGCGACCCGTATTCGGAATAGAGGGCCTTTAACCTGTCGAAAAACCAGATAAGGTCGGCGCGCTTGTGGAATCGGTATTTCCAGCCTTTGAATTTTCTTTTATGACTACCCGAAACAAGGGCTTTAACCGGTTGGGGGCCTAGTTCATCTATTATGAAGCGAACGTTGCGCACAATAAGATCGGCTTTACCGTAAGCGAATGAAGCGGCGATGAAGGCGCAAAGCTCCATATCGTTTTTTTGCGCCTTTACCGGAACGCATTCCAGGGGATCGGGAGAGAGCATGGAGCGGTCAAAGGTCCGGTACAGCTTTTCAAGACCGGCCTTTAAGGTTTTCCCGTCGGTACGACTGCATACGGCGCCGGTCATTTTATAGGCGGTGCATTACTAGCCGGATGATTCGGATTTCTTCTCTTTTTTCTTTGATTTATCGCCCGCCTTTTTTTGTGCCAGCGTTATTTTCCTCTTTTTTCTTTGCGCGCGTTTAAGTTTTTTTCTGGCCTGGCGGAGTTCGGCGCCTTCTTTTCCTTTTACCTTTTCGACAGACTTTGCTATTTTTTCATCCAGTTTTTCAATAGTTACCTTCAATTTTTCCTCCAAAAGATTACACGAAAACAGGAAGTGAGTTTACACTTTTCCCATCCGATATTCACTCTTTATTTTGGCCGGATTTTTTTGCGGAAAAAACCTTTGTGCTCGGCCTTTATCAGGAGAACTTTCTCAATATCCCTGTAACTATGCCTTGTATCTGCACCCTGTGTGCGTCGTAAACCATGGGGCTCATTTCGGGGTTGGCCGGCTGAAGGCGGATTTTACCGTTTTCGAAAAAGAATTTTTTTAGAGTCGCTTCGCTTCCATCTATAAGAGCCACGATCGTTTGGCCCGGCGCCGCCACATTGCTTTTTTTAACTATTACCATGTCGTCGTTTAGTATGTGATCTTCTATCATTGAATCCCCCCGAACGCGCAACAGGTAACTTTCCGACCCCCGCGTCATTTCTTCGGGGAGGGACATCGTTTCCGTGTCAAGGTATGATTCAATCGGAGTTCCCGCCGCTATTGTTCCCATAACGGGAACTTGGCGGCCCTTTCCGGCGGATGGCGACGTTGGGATGATTTCTATCGACCTATGCCGGTTGGGTATACGCCGAATCGCGCCCTTTTCTTCAAGGTTTTTCAGGTGCTGGTGGACGGTAGCAGGCGAATTTATACCGAATTCTTTTTTTATTTCAGCGATGCTTGGGGCATATCCTTGTTTTTCAATAAATGGCTCGATGAAGTTGAGTATCAGCTTTTGTTTTTTGGTCAATGTCATAGATAGACTTTAACCGAATAAATAGCGAAAGTCAAATTTCTATCTGTGTAAAATCCTTGCGCGTGGAATCGTCTATCCATCCAAGATAACCGGAAAGCCCTTCCGTCATCGGCACCCCTATTATTTCCGGCAGGTTGTAGCTGTGAATTTCCCGGACTTTATCAATAAGATCGCTGAAAACATTCTGGCGCGTTTTAATTAATATCATGCACTCTTCGGAAGTTGTCGTTTTTCCATCCCACTTGTATATCGATACCGCGCCTTTAAGAATGGTGCAGCACGCGGCCAGATTTTTTTCGACTAGGAGAGCGCTTATTTTTTTTGCCTCCTCGAATGTGGGGGTACTTACAAATCCAACCATGTAATCGCTGATAATTTCCGACATTTTCAAATCCTCCTCTGAATCGTCAAATCGGACAATGTATTACATCACGAATTTTAACATGAAATCCCCGAATTTTCCCAATTTACCTTCCATTGGCGCCGCCCTGTGTGTGGCAGGCGATTCCTCCCAAGCCGGTAGACACAGGCGTCTCGCCTGTGTTGTGCAAGCGAGACGCTTGCACCTACTCAACCAATACGCGTAATGTGCAAGGCCTGCCGATCAGGTCGTATTCCATTGCCTGTGTAACTTCAATAAGTATGATTTCGCCGGGCCGGGCCTCGCATTCGTCAAGTATTACCTCGCCGTCAACCTCCGGCCCTTGCGTACGGAGGCGGCCGGTAAGGAGCGATTCGGATTCGCTGTATTTCTCTACTAGCGCGTCGAATCTTTTTCCCACCTTTTGTTCGTTAAGTTTCCGCGAGACGTCCCTTTGTATTTCCATAAGCCTCGCCTTCCGCTCATTTTTTTCGTCGTCCGATATTGGGTCGCCCAGTGCGTATGAGGGAGTTTTCACTTCCGGTGAAAAGGTGAAAATGCCCACATGATCCAGCATGTAATCGTTGAGGAATTTTTCCAGCTCTCTAAATTCTTTTTGCCCTTCGCCCGGAAATCCGGTGATGAAGCTTGACCGTATGGCGGCGCCGGGAAGTTTTTCCCTTATTTTATCCACCAGGCGCTTGATGGAGTCTCCGGTTTCCTGCCTTCCCATCGATTTAAGTATCGGGCCGTTTATATGTTGGAAAGGTATGTCGAAATAACGGCATATTGAAGGTTCGACGGCCATGATGTTAAGTAAATCGTCGGTTACAAGGGTAGGGTATGCGTACATCACCCTTATCCATTCCGGGCCGGCTTTTACGATGTGCGCCAGCAGTTTAACAAGACCGTTCTTTATGCCGATGTCAGCGCCGTAGCGCGTTGTGTCTTGAGCAACGAGGCATATTTCCTTTACGCCTTTATCTTTCAGGGCGAGCGCTTCTTTTACGATTTCGTCTATCGGCCTGCTTTTAAGCGGCCCCCTTATAAGCGGTATGGAGCAAAAGCTGCACGAGTTCCCGCACCCTTCGGCAATTTTCAGATAAGCCGAAACGGCGTCCGGCTGAACAAGCCTTTTTTCGTTGTCGGTACTGTAAACTTCGGACATGGAGGCGTCCGACAGGGGGAGCAAAAGGTCGATTTCGGGCATTTCGTTTGCCATTTCTTCCTTAAGGATTTCCACCATGCACCCCATAACGGCGATTTTAAGATCGGGATTTGCTTCCTTTAGCCGCGATAGTTCGAGTATGGTTTCGACGGTTTCGCGGCGCGCGTCATTTGTGAAGCCGCAGGAATTTACCAATATCACGTCGGCATTTTCCGCGCTGTCGGTAACCGCGCAGCCGTTGCGTGCAAGTATGTAAAGGGTCTTTTCGCTGTCCACGCGGTTTTTGGCGCAGCCCAGCGAAACCATGTAAACGCGCTTTCCGGCGATGGAATGCATTATATGCCAATGCCCGAAGACAGCCGTATCCATAGCCTGAAAAAGGGATCGACTAACGCCCACTTCCTGCCACTTTTGCCGAGCACGGATTTTGCCTGAAGGCCGCGCAGAGCCGCCTGCAGGTTTGTGGCTGTCCCGAAGCCGTATTTCTTTATGAAACTCTCGGAATAGATATTTTGGACATCGCCTGAGCTTATGCCGGTTAGCGCCGATTTCTGCCGGTTGTTAAGGTTGTTCCAAATGTTTTTATAAGCGAGATCGGTGTTTAGTATCATTTCGCCTACGACCTCGGCCGTCTTTTCCGGTGTAAGGGGTTCATTTAAATCCAAACTTCGCGAAAGAGCCGCGCAGATCTTTTTAATAAGCTCGATCTTGCCGTCCGCGTATTCGTATATGGCCTCGATAACGTTTTCCGGAACACGCATCTTTTGCGCAAACGCATCGCGTATGTAGTCGCGCAGCTGCTCCCTTGAAACAATTTCGGAATATTTCATAACCTGCACCTGATTTGCCATGGCTCCGCTTAACTTTTTTGCCTCGCCCGAAATGCCGCGCCCCGTCATAATGTGCGATGTTATCGCGTGGCCCCGGCCCTTTTTTATAAAAACCCTCATTCCTTCTTCGCGCAGGATGCCGTTCAGTCTATCGAAATCGCTCCACAGGACTACGGAATGGCGGTTTTCCTCCATCCCAGCCATTTCCGGGAAATCGAAAAGGTTGCTTAAAAGTTTGTTCGTGTCGGTGCCGTACTCGAAGTCGATGTACGGCTCTTCGGTTTCTCCCATAACTATTTTTGTTGTGGCGGTTGGAATAAGCTTGGCCATTGCCGATTCGATTCTTTTCAAATCGCCTGCAAAGGCGGCTGCGTAAGCGCGTGATAACCGCTTTGCAAGGTGTTCGGGGCCGGTGACCATGCTCAGGTCCACATGGAAAAGGAAAAAGGGCTCTTTTTTCAGCCGTTCCAGAAGCAGCCTCCTGAAGTCCGATTCCCCGCAACCGTAGTCGAATTCAAAGGCGCAGTGCATATTGTTGTTGATTGATTCGACTATTTCTTCCGCCCTGCCCGATTCAAAAAATGAACTGAAAATGTTTTTTCCGGAAAGCGGGTTCATAAGGCGGGGTCAAGCCTAAAGGCGCGATCTTTCAATGTGCCGGACCAGTTCACGCTGCGATACCGTTCCGGTAAAACGTCCGCGTTCGTCCACCGTGACCATGTGGCGCAGTTCCTTTTTGGCCATTAGCATGACTATTTCCCTTACCGATGATTCGATACTTGAGGTTGTCATGTTTTTTATCATTCTGCTTTCTGCGTTGCCCTTTAACGGTTCGCGATAGCGCGCGGCAAGTTTGACGAAAAGCGCTTGCGTAACAATTCCTTCCGGTTTGCTGTTTTTAACGATAGTGACGCAGCTTCTGCGGTCGTCTATCATCATGCGGGCTATTTTTTTAAGAGACGTTTTGGGAGTTGCGATAAAGCCTTCCACCGCAACGGCGGCAAGCGACGTTCTGTAGCTGAAAGAACTCACGGCAAAATTCCTCACTATATCAGTCTCGGTAATTATGCCTGTAAGCTTTTGGCTCCGGTCCACTATAACGAATCGCCGCACCTCCATTTGATCCATTTGTCTGGCCGTGTTGAAGAAAGAGTTGTTTTCGCCAATTGGCATTACCGGGGTGCGCATAACGGATTCGATCTGTATTTTGTTTAGATCGACGCCCGTTTCTAAAAGACTTAAAAGATCGAACTTGGTAAAAATTCCTATTGCGATCTTTTTCTCCGCGATCACTATACAACTGATTGATTTATTTGCCATTTTCTTGACGGCTTCTTTTACGGAAATCTTACGCCGTACCGTCACGACTGGCTTGGTCATTAAGGATTTTACCTTCACGTTAACGCTCAAATCAGAATCACTCCCCCCGCAATTTATAGATTTATATCTAATCATACCATCCACTTTAAAGGTGAGCAATGGTAATTACATTGCAATTGAAACCGGAAACCCACGGATAGGGCAACTTGGAAATTAGCGGACGGCAAAGCAATCCACGGACGGATTTTTTCGGCTAATGAAAAAAGCGGACGGCCTTTTCGAAGAATGTGGAGTGCGAAAAGGCACGTCCTAAACCGGTTATATGTAGGGTATCGCCGGAATTACTTCATTTAACGATAACGCTCCAATGTTCCTTGAGGGGTCTTGTATGGATACCGCATTCGCCGCCGCACTTGGAGCTGTTTAGCCACCGTCCGGCCCTCTCGTCCTCGTCGGCCGTTATTGCGGTGCAGGGCGCGCATCCCAGCGAACGGTATCCATCCCCGTAAAGTTTGTTTGCCTTTACGCCGTAAACCGCAAGGTACTGCCATACTTCGCGCTCCTTGAAAAGAAGGATCGGGTTAAGCTTTATAAGCCCCACATCGCGCTGTTCCACTTCGTCGTAATCGGTTCGTGTGCGCCCCTCCGTGCAACGCAGGCCCGTTATCCAACAATCTACGCCCATTTCCTCCACGGCCCTTCTAACCGGCTCGACCTTGTAAATATCGCAACATTTATCGGGATCTGTTTTGTATATATCCTCTTTCGGGTGGCTGGACTGGTAAACCTTGAGGTTGGGATATTCCTCAATGAGGTCGTTCATGTAATCTTTAGTTTCCTGCGGCTTGAAAGGCGTGGTGACTATAAACCCGCGCACGTCTGGATTTATCCGTACTGCGAGGTCCCAAACGACCATCGAATCTTTCCCAAGTGAGTTGGCTACTACCGCCTTGTCGCCGTACTTATCGAAGTGTTCTTTCAAAAGACGCTCGGCGCGCGCGACTTTTTCGGCAAAGTGAAGCGAATCTACAAGTTCCTTAATGTTTTCACCCATCATCTTTCCTTTCTTAGTCTTTTTTGATTACAAAGATTCTGAAGAGGTTGTCCCCTTCTTTTTTTACGCTTGTTATTTCGTGTCCTTCGTCCTTGAGCTGTATGGAGATGTTGCGCACCGGCTCTCCCGCCTGGCATACAAGCTCCAGCATTTGGCCCAGTTCTATCTTTTCAAGAGCCAGCTTCGTCAACACGAAGGACATGGGACATACCTCGTTGGAGATGTCCAAGAAAAGGTCGGTGTGAAGGTCTGTGTGAAGTCCGGTGGGCGTATCGGTTTTATTGCTCATCGGTTTGTCACCACTTTCTGGGGCGCAAGCGCGTCTTTTACCAGCTTTTCCGGTCCGAGCCAATCCTCAAGGGTTTTCATGTAGTCCTCCATCGCTCCATCCTCTCTTAGAAGGACGCCCAGACGTACGCGCCCCTTTCCCTCGCCGTTCCATTTGTACCAGTCGAGCGTTGCTTCTATCACCCTGACGGCTTCTTCGTCGGTAAGGAACTCTGCAACCACCTCGCCGCTAAGCGGATGGCGCCCGTGCTTGCCGCCCACCCGCGCCAGGTGGCCGGTTTCTTGGGCTTTCCATGAATTGGTGGGGCATGCGCGAACGCAGTCGCTGCAGTAAAGGCACTTATCCACGTCGAACCCCGGTTTGCCCGTAACGGGATCGGGTATTATCGCGTCTTCTATGCACGCCGAGGCGCAGATGGTGCACCCCGTGCAGTTTTCCCCGTTCCATGACGGAAAGACCACGCCCTGGAAGCCGATGTCCGCCGTGTTCGTGTGTATGCAGTCGGCGGGGCATCCGGAAAAGGAAATCTTCACCTTGTGGTTCATCTGCCTGCCGAAGAATTTCTCATCGACGACCTTCGCCATTTTCTGCGTGTCCGTAAGGCCGCTGGGATTGTAACTGCATCCCCCGCACGCGGAAGGAACCCTTACGCGCGGGCCGCATGATGCGACCTCCTGGCCGACGGATTTAAGTTCCCTTATCATCGGGTCGAAGTCGTGGTAATCGACGTGCGGAATTTCCAGCGACTGCCTTGTGGTGAAATGCACCTCTTTTCCGCCGAACTTTCCGGCGACTTCCACCACCTTTTCGAGGTTTTCCAAAGGCATCATTCCGCCGGGGCATTTAAGGCGCACGGTGAACTTGTTCTTTTGCCGTTGCTTGATAATGCCGCCGGCCTTTAGCTGCTTGAAATCGATCTTGCCTTTTTCGCTTTTGCCTTCGATGTCGGCGTCGATGGCTATTTTTTTTATCACCCTTTCTTCAAGGTTGTGATCGACTGTAATCCTCATACTAACTTCTCCAAGTTCATCCAACTCATCCAATAATTGGCGGCTTCAAGTAGCGGCCTCCTCAATTCCTACTAAACTGATATGATATATAGGAATAGTACATATCCAGACTGATGCTGTCAACATAAATTTTAAATTTTTTATCATCAGGTTATTCAAATAGTTAGAGCCTTGACCGATGCCTTAAAAGATTGATATAATACCATTCAGGTAGGAATTGAGGTGTTTAAATGAAATTTTCAGCAAAGCTTGAGTACGCGTTACTGGCCCTTTTGTACCTTAAGTGCGAGCCGGACGAAGAGCCTGTTTCTGGAAGGGAGCTTTCGGAAAAACTCAGCATCCCGTACAGGTTCTTGGAAAGGATACTTTCTGACCTTAAAAGGGGAGGGGTCGTTCGCAGTTCAAGGGGCAACAAAGGCGGTTACCAGCTTAACGCCGGGCCGGATGAAATATCGATCTACGACGTCTATGAGATTACAGAGGGAAAGCTTGAACCGTGGGATTGCATCCATTCGCAGGAGCGGTGCCATACCGATCATAACCATTGCGTCATTAGCCACTTCTATGCCGATTTCAAAGAGACCCTCATAAAGCTGATGAAAAGCTATACACTCCAGCGCCTTTGCGTAACCGCCAATACTCTCAGAACCAAAGGAGCCAAAACGCCTGAAGCACAGGCCGTATCGGAGATTAAAAACGCCGTCAGCGGTTGACTCTTTTTTGTCACCCAGAGCTTGTCGAAGGGCGACAAAAAATGAATTTTAAAAACTCTATCGTTGTTATCCAATTAGTATTAGCCGTCCGCATTTGGCACAATATCCGTATATAATCTAAAGAATGATTATCACAAAACAAAAAGACTTTAAGGATATCGCTGAAGCCGCAAAACTTTACAAATCGCTTTTCCTCGTCGGATGCGGCGCTACTCGTAACACCAGGGGTATTGACGGACATTATTGGCTTTATTCTTGTAATACCCTATATACGTAAGGTTATACATGATTTTTAAAGGAATATTTCAAAGAGAAAATTGCTCAGGGTGCATATAGTAGAATGCGGTCAGGGGGGAGTTGGTTTGGATTAAAAAGGAGGGGAATATGGAAAATGAGATAAAACAACAGGCTGGGAAACTGTTAAACCATGTAGCGGGGTATGTAGGGCTTCGTACAATCGAGCTGGGCCTGACACACGGGCTTTTGGCCGAAACCCACAAACACCCTGAAGGGATCACTTCAGACGACCTCGCGGAGAACACCGGCCTCGATCCGTTCTATGTGAGTGTTTGGGCTCAATCAGCCTACGGGGCGGAAGTTTTAGAGTTAAACGGAGACAGTAAGTATAAGTTGGCGCCTCATATGGAAAAACTTTTGCTCGATGAAGATTTTCCAGGCCATGTAGGCGGCGTATTTAAAGTTATGCTACAGCCAGAATTTTTCGATACCTTTTCGCAAAATTTTCCAACAGGTAAACGTCTCTGGTGGAACGAGTGTAGCCCTGATTTCATTCAAGCCGTCAGCGCTACCGGTAGACCTTTTTATAACCGTATGATTCCTACAGGTATTGATAAGGTGCCCGGATTAAATGAAAAGCTGGAAAAAGGAGCTAATGTTCTTGAACTCTGTGTTGGTGTAGGTAGGGGACTTGCAAAACTGGTTCAGCAATATCCAAACTGCACATTTACAGGCCAGGATGGCGATGCCCATTCGTTGGAACTAACAGATCAGCGCTTAAAGGATTTAGGGTTGAACTCCAAGGTCTCTTTAATCAAAAGTACTTTAGAGGATCTCAAGTTTGAAAACGAATTTGACATGGTTTTTATCAATATCTCCATGCACGAATGTAGAGATCTGAATATATCCACCAAAAATATTTTCCGCGCCTTGAAACCGGGCGGAACTTTTGTAATTTCTGATTTTCCGTTTCCCGAAAAAGTTTCTGACTGCAGAACAGTTCCTGCCAGAATAATGTGCGGCATTCAGTTTTTTGAAGCGCTCATCGGCGACCAACTTTTGCCCACAAAAACCTTCGTTGAGCTTTTAAATAAATATAAATTTAAAGATGTCTCCTCAGCGGACGTTACTCCGGTTCATGCGATTACCTGGGGTAAAAAATAATTCTAAATTTAAACCAGAACTAATGTTATCGAATCCTTTAGGGTTTCCGAATTGGATGGCTATTATCTATAGTGGATTTGCAACATTAAAAGTGTCTTTTGTAAGCGTAGGGCTGATTTTTCTATTGATTATCTCAATTGCTCTTGCAGTTGATAAAATCAAGAAACATATACGTATATAATCGAAGCATGATTATCACAAAACAAAAAGACTTTAAGGATATCGCTGAAGCCGCAAAGGTCTATAAATCGCTTTTCCTCGTCGGATGCGGCGATTGCGCCACCCTTTGCCGCACGGGCGGCGAGGATGAATTGAAAGCGATGGCCGGCGTTTTGGAAAAAAGCGGCATAACGGTAACGGGCATGGCCGTCGTTGACGCCACGTGCCACGAACTCGACACTCAACGCATTCTCCGTAAGCACAAAGATGAAGTGGAAAAATCCGAGGCCTTCCTCGTCCTCACATGCGGAGCGGGCGTACAGGCGGTGGGGGATTCCACCGATAAACCGGCCATTAGCGGGTGCGATTCGCTTTTCATCGGCAACTCCCAAAGGCAGATGCACTTTTACGAAAAATGTTCGGCTTGCGGCGACTGCGTACTCAACTCCACCGGCGGCATCTGTCCCGTAACAAGGTGCCCCAAGGGGCTGTTGAACGGCCCTTGCGGCGGCGCAGTGCGCGGTAAATGCGAGGTAAACGAAGAAGATGGCTGCATCTGGATAAAAATATTCGAGCGCATGTCGAAGCTTGGCAGGCTGGACGACCTTATGGAAATCGCCCAGCCGAAAAAGAACTCGTCCGATACGCCTCCCGGAAAAATCGAGCAACTGGTGCGGCCGGTTAAGTGACCGAAAACAAAATAACCGTGAACCGCCTTCAAGCTTCGTTGGAAAACGGTTTCACCATCACCGTCGAGATTCCGCCGCCCAAGGGAACAAAGGCGGAAAAATCGCTTGAAACTGCGCGGGCGATAGCGCAAA